>Ga0181357_1000258_pt1 | contig 18835 bp, 16 predicted proteins | sample Fa13VDMM110DN_FD_130094 | JGI IMG/M metagenome (GOLD analysis project Ga0181357, IMG submission 130094) | Freshwater viral communities from Lake Michigan, USA - Fa13.VD.MM110.D.N | ecosystem: Environmental > Aquatic > Freshwater > Lake | place: USA: Michigan | collected 2013-09-24 | reverse complement strand
GTGCCAAGCGCAACCCCGCTACCAGTCGTCGAGGCCACAACCTCGCCAGAAGCAAGCCGCGTGTAGAGTGCCCCGCTTTTTGTTTCGTGGATCGTCATATTTTCACGGCAAGAATGTGGTTAAAAGCCAGATAGTCACGGAGCCAGCCGTTGCAGCGTTAAGCAGCCCGACGGTGCTTGTTGCAGTTAACAAGACCGGCGTCGAAACGCTAAAGTTTTCGCAAAACAATGCGTGTGACAATTGCCCGACTGACGCGCCCGCGGCTTGAAACACGTTGAAAGCGGTTGCATATTTGTCGGGCGTTGCGGCAAGGCCAACCGAAACGGTGTAGCTTGCAATCGCGCCTCCGCTAAACGCGGTGCCGTGTTTGATTACCGCAGCGTGCAGCACCTGTTTTGCTGGCAACGTTGCAAGCGTGATCGAGTTCGTTAGCGCCGCCGCCGAAAGGTTTGCAAACGTTACCGTGTAGCTGGTCCACATAAAATCATCGATCCAAAAGTCGTGCGGAGAAACGCAGTCGATTGAGATTGAGATCATCGGTCACCAATGCACCACAACGTTTGTCGCGGTGGTTCCAGCCGCGATAATTTTTGACGCTTGCACCTCAAGCGACTGCCCGCCGTAAATCACGCAAGTGATGTTCACGCCGTCGCCGCGCTGTAGAACAATGGCAGCGGCAGCGCCAGAAGCGCCGTTTTGCGCCAGAATGCGACGGCTCAAACGCTTGCGGCCTTTTGGATCGAGCGACGACAAATTAGCGTCAGCGGCAATAACCGGGAACGCAACAAAGTCGGGCGACGAGTACAGTTGGCTGGTGGCGCTCATGGCTGGTCGGATGTTAGCGCAGTTTCCTCGGATCCGCTTCTAAATCCGCCCGCTATCTGCGGAGGCCTGCGCGATCTACCCGGTGCAGAAGCTGGCCCACCTTGCGCGGCGCCCGGTTGCGCGGCGTATTGCGCTTGGATGGCGCGCGCCACATTCGGCGCTAATGTGGGGTCCGTAGGGATGCCGAGCAGTAACCCAAGTTGCAGCCGCTCGAGGTACGACGGGGCCTTGCCTCGCGACTGTAGCACCGACAGGCGCTCCATGACCTGCGTTTGGATGCTTGCCAAGGTCTCGGGGTAGACCTCGCGCACGGCCTCGACAGCCTGAGGCGTGAGCTTGCCGGCCGTGAAATCGGTGAGCATTCCAGCTGGGTTATCGAGCGCCTTGACGCGCGAAAGCCACTCTTGTTGCTGTTGTTTAGTCGGCGGCAACGGTGCCGAGAACGGGGTAGCAGCTGCAAGCCCTCGCGGTAACATTCGCGCCAGGTAGTCGAGCTTGCGCGCGGCTGCGCTGATAGCCTCTTGGTGCGCCACTGGCGCCGCGTCGCCAATCCACGCCGTCTCCTTTTCGAGCTGCGCCAGCACGGCCGGTCGTTGCGTCGCGAGCTCGCTTGTGCGCCGGCTCAGCGCGTCATACCGCGGCCCGGTGGTTCCGGTAGCCGTTGCGCGTGCAGCCACTGGCACCGCTTTGGCTTCAATAGCGCGGACAGCCTTGGACGCAGACGAGGCCACCGTTTTTGCCTGCGAGCCTGCGAGAGATTCAACTGTGCGCGCGGCTGACGGTGCAAGCACAGCCTCGGCGCTGCGGAATGCACCGGAGATGAATTGCGGTCGCAGTATTGCGTTTGCCACGCCGCGCAACGCGCTTGCGCCGGCGCCTGGCACAGCGTCAGCCATTCGAGAAAACCCAGTGCCGCCGGGGTTTTCAAAATTGACCTCTCGTTGCAGTTGTTTCATTTCCTCGAATCTCTCAAGGATGCGATCCAACCGCTTAGCTTGGCCTTGCACAGCGTCTAGCAACTTTGGCTTGCCTTTGAAGTCGCCGTATTTTTCGAGCAGCCCGTAATAGTTTCTCTTGTGGTCAATGTATTCTACAAGCGTGCGTTCGCTTGTAGAGCCCATTGGAGACACTGCCTCGCGAACAGCGTTTTGAATTTTGTTAGGGTCGGACAACGGGAGGCCGCGCCAGGGGTCAGCCGGGTTTTTGCGTCGAATAGCAGTCTCGTACCAGTCGCCCGAAAACGCTGCTTTGCGCGTTATTGCCTCGCTTATTTGCGGGTTAATTTGACGCTGGACGTTTGCAATTTCGCCCCACAATTCAACGTCTTCAAGGCCTGCTTGCGGAGATTTGTAAAAATCGGTCAACGCGTCGGCAGTTTGCCGCGCCTCTGGAGTCATCGCTCCACGCTTAAGACGCCCGGTAATTGCGCCCATGTCGCTTTTAAGGTCGCGGTCAAACAGCCTGTAGAGTTCGCGCGATTGCTCGCCGCTCGGCAACTCCAGCGCCGCGTAGTATTGTCTCTCGGCGCGCGCCGCCACTGCTTTTAGTTTTTTTACCGGTTGTTGGCTGTAGCCTAGCGGGTCGTCGGCAATCTTGCGAATTGTGTCGTCAAATTCAAGGAGTATAGATTCCCCCCACAACCGCTGCTGTGCAAGTTGCTCGGGCAAAACATTGCCGCCAATAAGCACGTCGGCTTTGATTGAACTAGACCGCGTGGCAACATCTGCAAGCTCTTCTCCGACAAGGAAATCATCAAACTCGTCGCGGATTTTGCGTCCTGCTTTTCCGCTTCGCTCGTTAAGCGAGCGCAGCTCGACAGCAGCCGCTTCTTCAATATCTTTTGCACTAGACAACCGCGCTGCCATTTGCTCGGCTTCAGCCGCTGCGTCAGTTGCGCGCGCCGCTTCGGGCACTGTGAATGCTTCAGGCGCAAGAGTTTCCGGGACATCAACACTGCCGGGTTTAGGACGCGGCGGAATAGGTTGCGCAAGCTCCTCGGCTAGCAATTCTTTCGCGTCCACTCCCATTTCACGAAACGCCTGGCGTTCCGCATATTCGGAGGCAAAATTAGGATCGGCGCCGCGCAATTTTGCGCCAAACTTTTGCGCTCGTGATTGTGCAGTCTGCCAAGCGCTTGGTCGTATCCCGTCTGGCGCAACACCGGACAACACGTTTTGACGGCGTGCAAGCACGGAACGAGCCCCGCCGCCAAGCAACCCAAGCCCGCTGCCAAGGCCAAAACCTAACGCGCCCTGAGTCAGTCCAGCCGATGCGATTTGGCCGATGCTCTCGCCGGTTAGCTTGTCGTCAATTGCGAGCTTTCCAGCCTCAAACCCTGCGCCCTGGATTGCCGATTCGACGCCCGTGGCGACGCCTAGACGCAACGCGGTGCGCCCAACGCCTTGCGCTACGCCCTCGGCCGCTGCAAGGCCCAAGCCGGCTGCTATGCCGGTGCCAGCGCGCGTGGCAAGGGCGGCAGGAGTTGCGGCTAGAGCTCGAGCGGCAAGGCTTGCCCCGCTTGCAGGCGCTGACGTGCCAGCCGATAGCAGCGCAGGCAGCACGGCGCCCGCTACGGTGCCCGCTGCGCGCTCGGTTGGGTAAAGCGACTCGTATGCCGCGAGGCGTTCGCGCCCGCCAAGCTCGGCAAGTGCAATGTCACTCAATCCAAGCGTGAGGCCAGAGGCCACGCCCGTCGCGCCTGCGCCTAGCTGATTGAGGGTTCCGCCGTATTCCTCGCGCACGGCTTCGGCTGCGAGGTCTTCAGGCGTGGCTACGCGATAGCCGAGCTGTTGCGCGGCTTCGATTTGTTCGGCTGGTATCGAGACCTTGTTGCCAAGGGTGTCAAAGGCTTTGATCGGCTCGGCCATTACTTTTTTGACCAGCCTTGGGTTGGTGTAACCGTCGCAGGAGCGGCCTCGCCATACGTAAACACTGGGCCTCTTTTGGTTTGCTCTAGTCCAACTTTGACAAGCGGCGCGTTGGCAATTGCCGCGGCGCGGCCGGTCGCCAAAGCTCCTTTTGCTACTTCTAGCCGCGCTATGGCGTTGCTATCAAAACTGAGCAACGCAGACTCAGGGATGTTTTCGTTAAACAATTCCACCGTCCCTTTGTCCAACGACCCAAGCAACGCCGAGCGGTTGGCCGCAGCAATTGCCTCTGTTCGCAGCGCGTCATAGCTTGATTTATCCGTGCTGCCCCAGGCTCCGGTGGTTCCCGTGTCTCGGAGCGTTGACATTTTCTCAACAAGCTTTGTGGTTTTTTCAATCAACGCAAGGCCTTCGTTCATGTCGCTGGCTTGCTTAGCCGTGCCAGCTACAGCCCCAAGCGCCGGAACGTAACGGCCCAACATCTCTGTCGCATCTTTGCCGGTTACGTTTTCGGTTGAATCGCCGCGCGCCTCAATTTGCGACTTGGTAGCCTCGGCCTCGGCTTTGAGGACAGCGGCGACCTTAGAACGACGCGCGAGTTTCTTGTTGTCTTCCCTCTCCTCGGCACTCGCTGCGCCAGCCGCCGCGCCAGCCGCTGCCTTCAACCGTGCGGCCTCGGCCTGTGCGTAGAGTTGCTGCACGTTGTTGTCACTGCGCCGCATTTCAAGGCCAAAGTGTTGCTCAAGCTTGGCTGCGTTCGCGCGCATGGCCTCGGTGCGGGCCTCGCCCTGGTAGCGTGCAGCCGCGTTTTTTAACGTCTCGTTTTGACGCGCCTTGGTGAATTCTGCCGCCGCTTGGTCATCGCCAAACTTCTGCCGCGCCATCGCAAACACGCTCTGCGACTCGGCTAGAAGACCGCGCTTGGTGGAAAGGTTGTCGCGCTGTGCTGCAATGTCACGGTCAATGGCCTGGTCGAGCATTTTCAAGCCCGTGTTCTCAAGCCGACCGCCCGAGTAGCCCTTCGCAAAACCACCGATAGCCACGGACAGCAACGACAACGCCTGCCCAAATCCCGAGCCCTTGGACCAATACTGCGACGGGTCTATTTTAGTCTTTGAGATGTCGGCGCGAAGCTCGTCCATGTCCGCGAGCCGCTTATTCTGCGATTCGTCAAACTCGGCGCGCATCGCCTCGAATCGCTTGGCTTGGGCCTCATCGACAACGGCGGCATTGGCGCTTGCCGCGTCGGCTCGTTCCTGTGCGTTGGCTAGTGCACGCTGCTCGGCAATGTTGGCCGTGATATCTGCGAGCGTGCCCTCGCTACCGATGCGCATCCCCTCGCCCTGTAGCCCCAGCGGCGTGGTGGCGTACTTTGCTCTAGCGGCCTCGGCGGCTTCGAGTTGTTGCGGCGTAAACCTGCCCGAGTCTCGAGCGGCGTTGTACGCGGCGCCGTACCCTAACGCCGGGCCAAGCTCGGCCGGTGACGCGGGGACTCGCGGCGCATAGCGTTGGGTTGCCGCCGCGAGCGCGCGTACGGGCAACGGTGCGGTCAGCGCGGGCAGCGCAGGCTTATCCTCGTTGGTCGCGGGTCGCAGCTCAGGCACGCCCAATCGCGTTCCGGGGTTGTACTCTTTGCCCTCGAGCTCAAGGAGGTCGCGACGGAGCGACGTTTGCGCCAGGTTCTCGGGCGGCGCACGGCCAAACGCGTCTAAACGCGTTCCGGGGTCGTACTCTGCGCCGTACTCGCCTGGGACAAATGGTTGTTTTTTTGAGACAGCAGCGGTTGCGAATTCGCTGTATTTCATCGGCGTTCGACCTTTTTGACGCGCTGATTAAGCCGGCCAACCATGCCCATCAGCGGCCCCACGGCCTTGGCCGGGCTAATGGCAAGCCCGCGAGGCGTTGGCGTGACCATCGCGTTCGTCATTGGGTCGCGCTGTAAATTCTGCGCCATCACTCCAAGCTGCTCGCCGGGTTGCTGCCCCATGCCTGGCTTGTACTGGAACGAATAGGGCACCGTGTTGTCGAGCGCGTTGTCGGTTATTTTGCCGCCAAGCTTCTTCGAGTATTCGCCGGCGTACTCGCTCATCATGTCCGCGAGCTCCGCGCCCTTAGCAGCCGCAGGCCGGGCAGCTCGTGACTCGTTGGCGCTCGCCTGGCCGTTGAGAGAATCGAGCATGATTGCAGCGCGGCGGTTAGCCTCGCGACGGCGTAGAGCGTCCTCGGCGGTTTCTTGTAAAACTTGCGTTGGCGTCTCAATCACGCCGTTTGCAAAACGCTGATTCCGACTAGCGCGGTCGGCCTCGTCGCCGGCGGTGACGAAATTAAATGCGCGCGGAATCTCGCGCGCAATCTGGGCCATTGCACGAGGGTCGATACGCTGCGGGATACCGAGAGCTTCCTCGGCCCGTCGTCGGCGCTCTGGCGACATCTGCGAGCGCACCTCGAGCGGAACCATGGTCACGCCGTCGCGGCCGGCCTCGCCGCTTGCGTTGCCCTGTCCGTAAGAGCGCGGCATCTCGCGCGCAATCTGCCCGGCTGCGCGCGGGTCGATACGCTGCGGGATGCCAAGAGCTTCCTCGGCTCGTCGGCGTCGTTCGGGGCTGAGTACTGCCGTTCCGTACCCGATAGCGTTATCGGGGCCGCCCTCGCCGCTCGGCGTGATTGCAATGCCACGCATCGGCGCCATCAGGGCCTCGCGCGAGTCGTCGGGCTCGTCGGCCTGGGCAATCAGCCGGCGCTCGAGGTCAGGCCCGCCGTCGTCGAGCTCGTCAGCCTGCGCAATAAGCTGACGCTCAAGGTCAGGCCCACCGTCGCGCGGTTCGTTGCCGACGTACACCAGCGCGCGGCGCGGGTTTTTCCTGTTGCCAAACTCGCCCATCATCTGCGCGTCGTCGGCGCTGCCACCGGCTGGCGTGTTGTAGTAGCGCGCGGCATCCTCGCGGCTCATGCCTGCGGTCGGTGATGCGGATCCAAGTAACTCCATAAGCGCGTCTGCGCGGCTTCCTGCGGGCATGATATTCTCTTTCATTCTCTCGTCAGACATCACCATTTTTGCGCCGGTGCTTACAACCGTGCCGAGGGCATTAAGCGCACCTTCGGTAAACTCTTTGTCTGCGTTGTCTTTTTTAGCTTGCTCGTAGTCTTTAGCTTGCTTTGCGAAAGCATAGTCGTTGTAAGACTGCCCAAGTTGTTGGCCTTCGATGCCGCTTTGCGCCATGTCCTGCGCGCTGCGTTGCTGCAAGAGCGCAAGCCTAGCTTGGCGTGCGTACGCCGCCTGTTGCTCGCGGATGCCAGCGGCTGCGCCATAGCCCTGTGACTCAAGCTCGGCGCCAGACTGTGCAGCACCGCGCGCCGCAAACGGATTGAAGCCACGGCGACCCGCTTGCGCCGCGCCAAATGCCTGCTGCTGCTCGATGCCTTGCCATAATTGACCTTCCGGCCCTTGCATGTATTTTGCCCCCATTTGCGGAGGCTTAATAGTGCCGAGCGCGTCTTCGTACAGCGCGCCGTAATCTTCTTGGCGACGTTGCTGGCCTTCGGGCCTAGCGTATTGGAATTCGTCGTTCATGTTTATGGTTTCGCTTGCTTCTTTTCAAACTTTTCCTGGAGTGCGTCTGCGCCCATCCCGAGCGCCACTTGCCCAGCTTCTAAAAACGCATCTCCAACGAGCGAATCTTTTGCGTCCTCTCGCTCCTGCGCGGCTTGTTGCAACAAGTATTGTTGCTGCGCCGCGCGGCGAGCTAACGCTTGTTTCCGTAGCTCCTCGGTTTGAATCTGTTGCCCGTAGTCGATCTGCCGCATACGCGCTGCAATCGCTGCATCAGTGCCCGCCTCGAGCTGTCGCTGCCCCTGTTGCGCGCCCTGCATCGCGGTCTGCAACGCTTGCCCCGCGCCGGCAAACTGCGCGCCTCGAGCTGCCAACGGATTTGCGCCAGCCGCGGCAACCGCCGCTTGCTGCATCCCTTGCCCCGCCGCGAGGCGTTGCCCCGCCTGCATGTCGCCGCTCATCGCCGCCTGGCGCATGGCGTCAGCCGCGGGTATCTCCTCGGCATAACGGGCCTGAAGGCGCTTGCGCTGCTCGGCTTCGTAGGCGTCGTTGTACATTGCCCCGGTGGCGTACCGGGCCTTTGACATTTGCTCTTCGTACGTGAGCGGTTCGCCTGGAGCTTTGAATGCCATGTTAGTTCCTCTGCTGGTCGCCCGGCTTGTAAAGCCCGCGCTTGCCCGCTAACTCTACGCTAAATCCAACGCATTCGTAACCAGTTCCGACCGCCGGTAGCACTGCGCTGCTTGCGCTTGCAGTGTCCTCGATTGCGATTTTGAAGGCCGTGCATTTTTGTTGGCGCACTCGCATCACCACGAGCTCAACAAGCTTCTGCGCCGAAATCGTGGCCTCGGTCCACTGGAAAGTCTGCGTCGGTGTCGTGCTGTCAAACTCCTGGTAGAGCTGCACTGTTAGGTTGTGCGGATCCATTCGGCGGCATGACGCGGCCACCTGGCGCACGCGTTGCCAGCCTGACTGCTGCGCCGCTTGAAGCCAGCCCGACTCGATGCGGAGCGGGACGTAAACGTTTGTGCTGTCGTAATGCGTTGTCGGGTCCTCGCGGTACACGATGCCGTTCGAGGCTAGGACGTAATAGACATCCTTGTGCATGCAGGCGCCCACAGGGTCGAGCAAAACCGGGGCTAGAATGCGTCGCTGCACGTCCCACCGTGTCCAAGCACCCTGGCTAAAGTCGTACACCAGGACGGCGCCAGCCCCCGCCACGGAGTCGCGCACCGTAAACCGCACCTGGGTCTCGGCCGGCACGAGCACGGCGCTTGTGACCTCGGGGAATTGCTCCGTGAGGTCTTTCACCGACGCGCCCGCAAAGTTAATCTGCAAGTCGCGGCCGAGCACGAAAAGACCCGCGAGCGTCTGGAAAAAAACGCCCGCCGGCGTTGACACAATGCTTCGCGCTTCAATGCACCCGGTGTCGGTCGAGACAAGCTGGAGCCCCGAGAAATCGTTACTGCGCCCGCCGTCGTCGGGTCCGTTGCCCGAGATTGCGTAGATCTTGGATCGCGTGAAAACGATCACCTTGTCGTCCATCTCGCCAAGCCCGGTTACAGAGTCGCCGCCTGGAATTAGGAACGAGAACGCGTCATTAAACTCTGGCGCAATTGTGGTCTCGTTAGCCGTCGCGGGGTTGTAGAGCTTGGAGTATTGGATGCGGTCGCGGCGGAAAAAGCCTGCAAGCCAAACGCGTTTGGTGCCGACCATGACGAACGCGGCGCCGTCCGGCCCGCTTGCCTCGACCTCGGCGCCTGACTGCGTATAGAGCGCGTCATATTGCTCGCCGGTGTCGCGAATAAAAGTAAAATACTGGAAAAACTCACGGTCGAACGTGTTGGCTAGAGGGACCGTGCAGCGTTGAAACAACCCGTCTTGGTCTGCTCGATACGGAATTACGGAAAAACGCTTAGCAGCGCCGTAGCGGTCGGTTGGCCCAAGCGTGCGAAACGTAATGTCGGCTCGGTTTGCGCCTGGTGGAATCGTAAACTGTACGGGCGGGCCTGGAGTTGAACGGGTGATGTTGCCCTTTTCGTCGTAGGATTCAAACACGCCGAGGTAGGTGTACGTTTGCCCGGCGACTAGGGTTCCGCCTGCGGTAACTCCGCCAACTATCTGCGCCAAAATTGGTGCGCTAGCAAAGCCGAGCTCGTGCGCAACCTGCCCCGTGTACCAGCCGACCGACGCGCCGCCAAGCGTGACGCTGCCCCGCGTTGTGGCGTCCTGGGTGACGCGCCCGGCGTAGTCGAGCGCAACAACGTCGGCAGTTAGCGACGAGAACGGGCTAACGTCCTGAACGACGCGTTGCGTTGCGTAGGTAAATACTGAAGGGCTTGACGTGCCGGCCTGCACGGTTTGAAAAGAACCGCGGGTAGTCTCGATTCCATCAACCGCGGCTGGCGCGACGCCGTAGTTGTATCGCGCAGCAAGGCGAGGCTCGACTCGACGAATTGGTATGCCGATTGAATTAAAGAGGTCAAAAACAACTTCGCCAGAAAAACCGTTGACGTACCCCGTGGTGTTTGACGGTGTTCCTTGACCATGCGCTACGCGAGCGGCAATGTACGCGCGGTCAGCATTGAACCAAACCTTTGAAACCCCGAGCGTGTTGCGGATAACGCTTTCAATTGTTCCGGCGCCGGCTGTCGTAAGGCCTTGCACGGTAACATTTCTCACAAATGGCGCTACACTAGAAGCCCAATTAAGCGAAACGACTACCGTTAAAAGTCCTTCAGCTGTGCCCTCTGAGACGCTTGAACCTAAACAACTTGGCGTATCGGGCGGTGCCGCAGGCAAGGTTGTAGAAAAAATAAGCGCGCCGGCCGTCGTGTAAGCGTTGAGATACGCGTTACCAGCTGCTGTGACTCCCACCACATAGATTTGATTAGAAACCGTGCCGTGCTCAATTGAGCAGTGCACCCATTCGTCAAGACCGGGCGAAGGAATTATCCAAGAAAACAACGTGAAAGTGTCGTTCATTCGCGCGACGTAAATGCGGCGCGGACCTATGGGGTTCAACTGGACGTACGCGTAAACCCATTGGCCCGAGGCCATAGGAGCGGCATCATAACGGCGGGTGTTGCTGGCAAAAGTAGGCGAATAAATGTCTAGGTGCGCAATTACGGACACCGGCACCGTTTGCGGGGCAGCGGAAGACCAGCTGTACCAATTAAGGCGCGTAACTGACGACGTAACCGCCCCAATGTACGCTATGCGGTCACCGGCAAACCCAATTGCTGGCACTGTGCGCACAGAGCCAATTTCGGCATCAGTGAGAGACGTGCCGTTTGCAAGCGTCGTTGTTCGCACAACTTCGATTGGTGCCTGCTCGGTTTCAATTTTGTAAACCAGGCTAGAATTGTAGCCAGTCGCAGACGTTGAGCCAACGTAGCTAAACGTGGATGCGGCGTGCAGGCGGTAGCCGCCGGCAATGCACGAGTCGGATGTTGGATAGCTCAGGGCATCCGTAAACACCGTGCGCTGCTCGCCCGTAAACGCCGAGACGTCGCCTCGGTTGGCCCACAGCGGCGCGACGGTGGCGTTTCCCTCCTGGTACGCCCACAGCCGGCGATAGCCTCGGATTAGCAGCTCGTCGCCTGACGATAGCAGGCCCTGTGACGCCCCGTCGTGGACGTAGCCCGTCGTCACTAGGGGCGTGAAACCTGCGCGCTTTGCAAGTGCCCCGCCGCGCCTGTAATAGGCGTTCGTGGCGGTAGCCAGCTGCTCGGGACCGCGTAGGCGCTCGTCGAGCTTCTGGTCAAGGCCAGCTGCCAGCGGGATGAAGGCTTGAGCTCGAGGCATCAGAACACCCACACGTCAAAAGTTACGGCGCCCGCGCCGGTGTTCACAAAGGATATCTGGGTCTTTTCCAGCTGCGCTTGCGAGAAAAGCCACACCACGCCGCCAATAGATTTGGTGACAATGAACCCGCTCGGGACATGCCCAAGCGAATGCGCAAGCGTGATCGAGCTCGGGCCGGCGGCAATCGTGTTGCCCTTCAGCCACACGCCAGAGCCAAAAGGTTGGCTGTTAGAGTCGCGCCGCTGCGAGTCCACCGCGTTGGCGAGCTGCGTCTTGGCGAATCTGTCGGACTCGGCGCGTATTCCCTGCGCCGGTAGCACGTTGGCGCGGGCCATCAGTAGCCCCAGCCCGTGCCGGCGCTCCACTGCGTGCTTGGGAAGTCTTGCATTGTGTCGCCTACCACGTCGGGTCGCCCGGCGTCTCGAGCGCCTGCGAGCGCGTCAATCTGCGAGTCAATAACCGCGCGCTGCCCGGTGAGGACCTGCGCTTGCTCTAGCGATTCCTCCTTGATAAGCAGGTCAATCGCGCTCGTGTAGCACGCCCAGTCCTCCCACCCGTTGATACCGTCGAACGTGTCGCCGGGTAGCACCAGGGGCGTGAACGTTCGGATGTAGTGCACCGTGTAGATGTAGGCCGGGTTGGTGCTCGGTGGCAGCACGGAAATGTTGCCGCCTGGCACGCCGGTGCCCTGGAGCCTGTAGCGCAGCTGCGAGAGGTCTGGAGCTCCGCCCGTGTTGGCAAGCTGCTGAAGCCTGCCAATGTCTTTCATGGTGTATTTTGGGACATCGACAACGCGCGAGCCGTCTGTAACGGTCAAAGCGAGAAGCTGCATGAAATCCGGAATGAAAAACAGGCTAATGTTGCCCGAAAGCGTCCCGCTAACGGACACCGCGAAGTAATCGTCGCCATGCGCGATGATTAGTTTGCCGTGCAATTGTTTGCACGCGCGGTTGATCGTGCGATCAAGCTCGGCATCCGTGACGAACGCCGAGGCCTGATTTGAGGTCTGCATGTCGGCAAGGTCACGCACTCGCGTGCGCAACTCTGCCAGGGTAACGCTCGCAGGCATGCAGACCTCCTAGTGTCAGCTGTCGTATCCGTAGAACGCGACAGTGTTGATGCTGCCCGCGCCGTCGTTGGCCGCGCCTGCAGCGTTCACGATTTGGAGCGTAATGGTGTTTGCAACGGTGCCGCCGGGAACGGTGGCGCTGACGCTTGTCACCAGGCCGGCGACGCTGTTGTTGTTGCCAAGCGCGTGGACGCGAGCGTAACGCCGCTTCAACGTGATGACGTAGACGCCAACGCCAGTTCTCGCGACCGAGGCGATGATGCCGCCTGGGTCGTCTTGCACAGTCGGCGGAGTGTTTGCGGTGATGCGAAACGAGCCGACGGTTACGCCGCGAGCGTGGGAGTACGGCCTATACTGGCCTTTTTCGGTTGTTGCCATATTTGCCTCACGCGAGCTGGTAAGTCACTTCAACGAGAAGGATGTTGACGGCAACGCCGGTGTTGACTTTGGTGACGTTCAACACAACGCGCTGGTTTGCGGCAACCGCAGCGTTCAGGCCGCTGGCGACTGCCGTGGCCGTGTTGGTGACAAGGCTTGTTGCCTGCGTGCTGCGCGCGCCAAGCGCGGTCGCTAATGCGCCGGCGGCAGCGTTGCCGGTTTGAAGCGACAACACCGCGTAGTTTGTTGCGTTGAAAGCAGAATCAACCTGCGGGACAATGTTGCAACTGTTGATGATGATTGCCGCCTCCGACAGAAACAGAAGGTGCTCGGTCTGCGTGCCGGCAGCTGCGTCGGCTGGCAGCTTGACGCGAGCCACGCGCGTGCGAAGCGCGTAGTCAACATCTGCGGTAACACCCAAGGCGTGAGCCGGGGCAATGATGAGGTCGGTGCTGGTCTTGATTGCCATTTTCTTATCCTCCTACAGAGTTCACACGCCGTCGAAGTCGATAAGGACGTTATCGACGGGGCGCTGGCAAATCAGGTTGCCGTACATTTTCAAGCGGAATTCAATGCCGTCCGATGCGCTCTCGCGCAAGAACCGGCGCCCGTCTTCCTCGGCGAAGTGCGGGGCGTCGCCAAGCGTGGCAAACTCCCAAGCATCACGACGAGTCATGAGGCCATACGCGTAGGGGCACGTAGGGTCATCGAGGACCGTAAGAGCGCCCGACGAGGTAACCAGGTTGAAACCCTGGAAACCGACCTTAGCCTTGCCGGCCGACTGGACATCGACGAAGGCCTTGGCCTGCATCGACTTTTGGAGCTCGCTTGCGCGCTCCGAGTTCATCCACACCGTGTCGAATTTGCCGCCGTTGGTTTTGCCACGGGCGAGCGAATCAAACACAACTTCCTCGATGGTCTTCGCGCCGCCGCGGACACGACCGCCGGCCAAACGCACCGGGTTTACCGAGCGGTCTACGCCGAAGAACGGGGTAGCCGAAGGGCTCGCAACGGGGATCCAAGCAAACACGCCGCTCATGCAGTTCGACTGCCCGACACCGGCCAAGAAGTCACCTTCGCGGGCAAGCAGGTCAGTGGCAATCGGGGCAACCGCGCCACCCTGGAGGGTGAGCGTTACGGTGCCGAGGTCAATGTCGAGCGCCGTGACCAAAAACGTACCGGCGTAGATTGCGCCAGCCGCGTTCTTGTTCTCAAGCACCATGCCGACCTCGAATTTGACGCAATCGCGTCGGTCATTCAAGGTCACGACAGGACCAGCCGCAACCGAAAGAACAACGCCTCGAGTGCCCGAGCCATCGCCCCAACACTGCACGGCCATCGAGCGACCGAATTCGTACGCCGCCGCGTCAACCTGGACCTTGATCGCTTTCGCAATCGCGCCCTTGTTCGACTGCGAGGCCATCATGGTCTCGTTGTCGATGCTGCCGAGCACGTAGTCCTTCTTGCGGGTGACGTTGAATTTCGCGAGCGCGGGGGTGGTTTTGCCGTTCAGCGCAACGCCGAATTGGGTAGAGCCACGAATGCCCGAAAACATCGCGTTCGTCTGACGCGAAGAGCCCTCGAAATCGTAGGCCTTGGGGACCCACGAGAGGAACGGAGCCTCGGGAAACCAGACCTCTTCGAGAGAGTCAGGGTAGAGAATTTTCAGCGCGGAGCTGAAGGACGACATGTTCAAAGAAGCCATAGATACCTCGGATTAAATGATGTTGTGTGGGTCGGGTCGCTCACTCGTTAGACCAGAGGACCTTGGTGGCCTCTGCAAGTCGCTCCTCGACCGTGGATGGTCGGTTGCGCGCACCGCTGTCCGCGGTCGCTGCATTCGTTGGGATGTTCCGGCCAGTGCCGTTGCGCGGCCTTGTGGGCGCCGCGTTTGTCCCCGGCCTTCTGCCGCCGTTAGGCGCGGGGGAGGCGGCACCCCGTCCGCTCAGATTACCTCGGATGCCGTACTCGTCAAGTGTAGATGACACAATGTTGTCCACGGCTTGAAGCACCTCGAACCGCCCGACTTCATCGCCGCGCCGCAGATAGAAATCTACAGCGTCAGCAACTCGATGCTGTAGCGCCGCGTCAGACAACACTTGAAGTGAGGGAAATTGCTCAGCGTATGAACGCGCAAGGTTCACAAGTGTTGCGGTTTCTGACGTTGCAACCTCGACGACCTGGGCCTGGTACTGGCGTTGTTGTTCCTCGGCCGCGCGTTGGTTGCGCTCGGCGTACAATTCTGCCCGCAACTCGGCCACCTCTGACGAAGCGGAGGCCTTTGGCGCAGGTGCGTCGCCGTTAATGTAGGCCAGCTGCAACCGTTGCAGGTACTCGGTAGGCGATATGCCCGCAAGCTGCGACAACCTCTCGACTGCGCGCACAGGGTCGCCGGTCATTAGGCTTGCGACCTCGCGTGCGCTCACGCTCTCGGTCTCAAGCTGCGCCGTGCGTGCGTCGAGCTCGGCCGCGCGTTTGGTGTTTTCGTTGCGCATTCGTCGAGCCACGGCCCAATCGGCCGCAACATCGCGCAGCATGTCTTTGCCCTGCTTGCCCTTAGCCGGCTTGCCCTCGGCCGGCTTGGCTTCTGCGGCCTCCTGCTCGCCCTCTGCCGCGTCGTCGCTTGCGAGTTGCGTTGCAGGCGCAGCCTCGTCCTCGGATTGCGTAATCGCCTGCGCAGCGGCCGCGATTCGCTCGTCAACGGACGTGGTGCCCGTTGCGACTACCAGTGGTGCGGGTGCGGGTTCGGTGTTTGCGTTTTCCATCTCGTGTGTCTCCTCAACTCATCATGCCGGGAGGCCCCGGCGGCATCGGCGGCATCGCGCCGCCTGTTAGATCCATTGGTGGCAGCGCGCCCATGTCAGGCGGCATTGGCATGCCTTCCATCCCCATGTCGGGCGGCATACCCTCCATGCCCATTTCAGGCATTGGCGGCATTGGTTCTGGCGCCGCGGCTTGCTCCTGGAGCAACAAAACGTGCGACAGGAATTGGCGCAGAAGGTCCACGCGCTCCTCGGGGATGTCGTCGAGCTCGGCGCGTTGGATCGCTAGAACCGACTCGCGCAAGGCAAGCGCAAGATCCATCAGCGGTTCAGGCGGAATATAGATGTTCTCGTACAGCATTTTCGAGAGCCGCTTGTGGATTAGCTCGAGCGGAGCGACCACACGATTTCTCACGGCCTCAAGATCGGGCACGTCAAGCGCGAGCTCGTAAAACGCCTGGTTGTCGATGACGCCAGCGCCAAGCATGTCCTGCAAGACTTGGATCTTTGCCGCCGGGTTTGTCGGGAATGCCGAGGTCGGAAACACCCGCGCGCGAAACCTGCCTTCTTCGAGGTTGATGTCTTCCCACTTAATGCGCGTCGTTCGGCTCGGCCCGTCGCTGCATATGATCTCGTGCTCGGGGTAGTCCTCTGCGATCTCGGTGTGCATCGTGACGACCCACTTCGCGAGGTCAACGTACAGCCCCTCAAATGCACGCTCGAGGCTGATGAAGCGCCGCGACTGGACGTCGTTGTAGACCTGGAGCGCGCGCCCACTGTTCAAACCGGCGGGTTTCATTGACGTGGCGGCAAGCTCGCTTGCGCCCATAAGCTTGAAGACGCGCGCCTCGCATTGCTCGATGTAGTTTGCGACCTGAGGGTGCATGACAGCCGGGGTCATTTGCTGCGGCGGTGGCCCGTCGTGTTCAACAATTGCCCCGATTTGGTTCACCATGTGGGCTTTAACCACGCGGCTTTGACGGTTCAAAAACCACAACGAGGTCGCGTTCAGCCGTAGCGATTCGTTCCAGCGTCGCAGCACGCGGTTGAGCTCTATCTGCGTCGGCGCTGCACGCTGCACGAGCGACAAGCCCCAAAACCTACGCAGCGGCTTGACGGCGCGGATAAATACGAACGGCGGCTCGGCGTAGTTGTACTGCTCGTCGGATAGCACGGCCTCGGCAATAACCAAGACGTGGCGGCCATCGGTCGAGCCCTTGCGACTCGGTAAATGCACGCCCTCGATTACTTCGACGAGGTCTTGGCCCTTGGGGCCATCCGAAAACCACGCGTTAGATTCGACCGTTGCGGCCATCTCTATCGCCGCGCGCTGCTCGGGGTACAGCTCGCACAACTGCCACTTGTCGAGTAGGTGGCGCACGAAAAACGAACGCGGCAACACGTCCACTGCGCCCCGGTCATCGACAAGGAAATTGGGCGGAAATATCCGCTCGATAATTACGCGCGTCTCGTCGCTTGGGTCGCGGCGCGGTCGCAGGATGCCGAGGCCCGCGATTACCGCGTCGCGTGCGGCCTGCTCGGCCAGCTCGTGCACGTTGTTTTGATCAAACTCCGCGTCGCAGAAATACGTGAGCTTTCGCGCGCGCTCTTGCTCAAGCCAATCGCCGCCAATCGTGACGAACATGGGGCGAGGTCGTGCCTGCGTGATCTCACTGATGACGGTATCGACCGCCAGGGCAAGCACGTTGCGGGTGACCTGCGGTTGCGAGCGAATCTCAATAGCGTTCTCGGGAATTGCCGTCTCGTCGCCGTAGAGACAATACGCCTCGAGAATCTGCATGCGACGCGCCAGCGTTGCGCGGTCTACGCGTCGCGCTTCGGCAACGGTCTCCGCTGCGAGCAACGACGGTTCAGCATTCCACCAACGTTCAGTTTGCAAACTCATGGGCTATCCTGTAGCTATAACACGTTGCGGGTGTCTCATCTCCCCGCAACTGCCCGTCGCCGTGCCCTCGTAAGCCCGCGACGGGTTTTTTTGTCACTGCACCTTGCGGGGTCGGCCTGGACGACGAGGAGCCGCGGGCGCCTCTACGCTCGGCAATGGCGCCGCCTGCACTGGCGCAACCTGCGCAACCTGCGCGGCTAACGTTACGCGTCGCACCATGTGGAGCGGGTAGATCTCGTTGAGCGCCACGACACCTAGCGGCGTGAGCTCCAAGATCTCAACGTAGCTGTCACGTCGCGCCGGCTCGGTCGATTGCAAGTAAGCCACGCGATTGAGCGCACCGGGCGCCTCGCACGACTCGGTGAAAATTACGCGCGCCAGCCTCACGCTTGCACCTGGCGCAATCGGATGCCCACATGGTCGAACCGCGCGTCATCCTCGATCTCACTCTCCGCGCCTGCCGTCGCGAAGTCTTCGAGCTCGCGCGGCGGTGCCACCGGCCCAAGCTCCACCTCGAGGTCGCCGTTGCGGTATCGCGTCACGCCGTGACGGCGCAACATCGCGAGCAATTCCTCAGTGTCATTCCCACTCTTCAAGCTCTGAACACTCATCTTCGTCGCCTCCTTTTAATCGCTTGGCCATCGCATCGGCCTCGGCCAGCTCCCAATCCTGCCAGCCCGCCGGCGTGTCCGTAGCGTTAACCTCAGGCTGACCCATCGGTTGCGCCAGTACAAGCGCGGCTGCAAATGCGTAGTCGCAATGGCGCCCACTAGCACGCGGCAGGTCAATTGTGACCCCGCTCTGCGTGATGCGTTTGCGAACGCGGCGCAAGTCGTCCTGAAGCTCGCGCAACGGTGGCAACTCTACGGTGCGCGCAAGCACGCGGGTACGCAGCGACTCGAATAGATCCACCTTGCGCGCCGCGGTGATCGCCTCGCTAGCAATCCAAAGGCTATGCCTCGCCCCGATGTCGATGAGCGCATCCGCCGCCCATTGGTCAGTACACACGCGCGCTACGTCGTAGGGTCGCAACGCTTCGGCAATTTCAGCTAACACGCGGTCTGGCGATAGCGGCTCGCCTCGCAAACCTTGCCACTGCCTCGCCAAAACAATCGAGCACACGCCATCGGCTCGGCGCGTCGCAACTACCAGCGTCCACGCGTCGCCCCTGGTTGCCGGGTCCATTGCTGCAACGTATTGGTGCCCCGCTTGCGGCTCAAGCTCCACCGCGTCGCGGCGCGTCACAAGCGACAGGTCATCGCCCGAGAACATTGACGACTCTACGTCCGCAAACTCGCCAAGCACGTCGGTGCGAAACGCCGCAGGGTCTCGTCGTCGCAGTTCCTCGCACCTCTCGGGAGTCCAAAATACCGGGTTCATGGCCGGCCCCACAGCGCGCACTAGCACGCGCGCCGCTGTAGGGTTGCGCCAAGCCTCGCCTACCAACGAGAACGCAGGCCCAAACGGTGCCCAAGGCGAGCCAATGCCCCACAATTGCGCTCCCGGTAAAAGTCGCCCGCTTACCGCGCTGCGTGCGTCGTCAAAATTCACCACGCCATCGCTACCGCCGACCATCCGGGTAAACTCGTCAAAGATTACGCCCGCCGACCACCGCGCGACAAGCGAGCCACCAGCTCGCGAGCCCGCGACAATCTTGATCTCAACGTTGGC
>Ga0181357_1000252_pt1 | contig 19169 bp, 25 predicted proteins | sample Fa13VDMM110DN_FD_130094 | JGI IMG/M metagenome (GOLD analysis project Ga0181357, IMG submission 130094) | Freshwater viral communities from Lake Michigan, USA - Fa13.VD.MM110.D.N | ecosystem: Environmental > Aquatic > Freshwater > Lake | place: USA: Michigan | collected 2013-09-24 | reverse complement strand
TAGATACCGAGCCTACCACTGTAGAAACGCCTGTAGAGGCAGAAGGGGAAGTTAAGGAGCCTGTAGACGAGGACTAATTACCTTCTTGACCACTCGTCCCTAGGCGAGTAACCCTAAAATCCCGCACGCTCCTGCTGTTAGAGCAGTATGGAGCGAGTGGTTAGGATGGTACACAACATGCGAGCACAACTCATAGAAGCACTACAAGAGGGCTGTACAGAACAACAAGCTATTGAACGTATGACAGCAAACGGGGTATACCATCCGTCTGTTGCAGAGAAATGTATACGAGTCTGGGGTGTAGAATTCCCACCAATACAAGACGATACTGAATAAATGTGGTACAATAGTTTTATATGACAGATACTCCAAAAGTACGGAAACGTGCCCCAAGACCAGGAGAGGGGAGACCAAGTACATATAGTCAAGAGTTGGCTGATAAGATTTGTGAGCAAATAAGCAACGGTTGGTCTATGCGTACAATTTGTTCTACTGAAGATATGCCAGCTATAAGTTCGGTGTTTAAGTGGTTGCGCGAAAATGAACAGTTTTCGTTACAATACGCAAGGGCAACTGACGAAAGAACCGAGACACAACAAGAACTTTTACTTGATATGGGAGACAAGGCTATTGAGCATGCAGAGGAAGCCGACCCTAAAGCTGCTGGTGCAGTTGTACAAGCATACAAACTCAAAGCTGACAATCTTAAATGGTCTATGTCCAAAATGAAGCCAAAGAAGTATGGTGATAAAATAGACGTAACCTCTGGTGGTGAAAAACTACCAACACCAATTTTAAATGCTGTACCAAACAACATCAGCACTACGCAAGATACAGAGTCTCTCTAAACGTGTCCGCGTCATACAAGGTGGCTCTTCTGCCGGAAAGACTATTGCGACTCTGTTAGTACTTATTGACCGCGCACAACGAGAGAAAGGCAAACTAATATCTGTTGTATCGGAGACTGTGCCGCACCTAAAACGTGGTGCCATTCGTGACTTCCTCTCCATTATGGAGGGACATGGATATTACAAGGATGAGCGGTGGAATAGAACTGACTTTATCTACACGTTTGAGACAGGAACAAAGATAGAGTTTTTTTCTGCTGATAGTCCTGACAAGGTACGCGGCCCACGCCGTGATATTTTGTTTGTAAATGAGTGCAATAATATTTCGTATGAGACATACACACAGCTTGCTATCCGTACTAAGGAGGAAATTTACTTAGACTACAACCCTGTTGTGGAGTTTTGGGTGCAGGATGAGATAGTAAATAAAGGTGTTGAGCATGATTTTCTTATTCTCACATACAAAAACAACGAAGGTTTGTCACAGAATATTGTTGATGAATTGGAAAGTCGTAAAGGTAATTCTGCATGGTGGCGTGTGTACGGTGAAGGGTTAGTTGGAGAATTAGAAGGTCGTGTGTATAAGAATTGGCAGATTATTGACGACATACCACATGAGGCACGTTTAGAGAGACACGCGCTAGACTTTGGGTTTGACCCCGACCCTGCTGTTATTGTTGATATATATTATTACAATGGCGGATATATTTTAGATGAAGTTTTATATCAAAAAGGCTTACATAATAGTGATTTAGCAAAAGCACTCAAGAACTTACCGTCTAAACTAACGATAGCGGATAGCGCAGAGCCAAAAAGCATATCAGAGTTATCTTTGTACGGTCTGACTGTACTTCCAACTCCAAAAGGTAAGGATAGTAAGAAATGGGGTATACAAGTAATGCAAGACCAGCAAATAAGTATTACCAAACGCTCTGTGAACGGGATAGAGGAATATAGGAAATATATGTTGGCACAAGACCTAGAAGGTAGATTTATTCCAGGAGAAACTATAGGACATGACGACTTTTTAGATGCCGCGCGGTATGGCATTTGTTCTCTTGTGCCTGTAATTCAACGTGCTGATATGTTAGCGAACATGCCACGATACTCTTACAAGGAGCGAGAAAACCCTGCGTATTAAATTGTGTTATAGTATTTACTATGAAAAAAGTATCTTCTAAAAAAATTACAGATGTGAAAGTTGCGCCACGCGTTAGTGTGTCACTCAAACTTGATACAACCGTGCTACAAGGCGCAGGTGCAACAGTACTTGAAGCTCTACGTTCTATTGAAAAACCTGTTAAAATAACCACAAAATCTGTTCTTACTGTCACTGATGGTACGAAGACACATTCACGCCCTCTTACCATTCCACGCGCTCAAAGATTGTTCTATCCTGCTGCACAAATATATATTGCTAAAGATTTAGCGTTGTTTTTAAAGTAATATGCGTAACGAATTTGCTGTTATCAGAGAACACAAAAAAGATACTACGTTGTATTTGTACGTTGACACTAAGAAAGCAATACTGCGTGGCATGAAGTGGGAGCAGTTGGGAGAATGGGGTAAGCGTAAGTTTGAAAATATGTTATTTCTAACAGTAATAAACAAAGAATATGTCAAAATTAGATACATCTAAATTAGGCCGTCCATTAAATGGTCGTATACTAGTTGAGCCTGACCCACCAGAAACTACTACTTCTTTTGGCTTGTTACTTCCTGAAAGCAAAGAGAAGCCACATACAGGCACCGTCATTGTAGGTAATAAAGATTTACAAGAAGGTGATAGAATACTGTTTAGCCTTTTTGGTTTGGATGAAATGAAACTAAATGGTAAAAATTATGCAGTAGTATCGGACAGTGCGGTACTTTTTAAGTATGAATAACGAAGATACAATTTTTGGTTTTATTAAAGAACAAGAGAGCAATTACACTCGCCCTGTTCCTGTTGGTAAGAAAGAGTGGTCGATGAAAGACCATATAGAACGGTCAACCGTATATCGTGACAGTGATATTGTCGGCACTAAGACAAAGTTTACGTTCATAAAGAACATTACGCGCCCAATTCTTAACCTACAGTATCGAACTGAAGATATCGACGTTAAAGACGTACAGATTTACGTTGACGATAAAGAGAAATACCACCTTTCTTTCTTGGTGAAGAAGTACCATGACGATGTATTTGTGCAGGAAAACGACCTAGATACATTTTTTGATAAATTAAATCAATCTCGGGTTGACTACGGTGGTGGTCTGTCAAAGAAGTTATCCACAAGTAGAGAAGTTGTCCCCTTGCAATCAATCGCCTTTTGTGACCAGACGGACATGCTATCTGGGCCTATTGGTATAAAACACTACTATTCTCCCGACCAGTTGCTAGCTATGGAGAGTAAGGGATGGGGTAATGAAGCTAACGGCGCAACAATATCCATTAAAGACCTTATTAAACTATCCCGTGAGGAAAAGAAGAGTAACAATACGGAAGGCCAAAAAGCCTCTACTCCCGGACGCTATATTGAGATTTACGAAGTCCACGGCAATTTGCCTAAGAAATATGCTGACCGTGAGGACACTTCTAGTGAGTATGAAACCCGCCTCTTTATTGTTGCGTTGTACAGTAAAGAGAATAACAACGGACAAACGGGAGTCGTACTGTATACCGCACCTGAAACTGAAAATCCCTTTAAATTAGCACAACGAGGTGTAGGTACATTTGGCCGAGCACTAGATTTTGGAGGTGCAGAAGAATTATTTGACGACCAATTATCTACAAACTACGCAGAGATACTCAAATTACAGATGCTACAGTCTGCATCTAAGACCATTCTAGGTGCTATTGGCCCCAATTCTGCTGCTATAGCAAACAAAAACAACACCAATAACCTTGAAAACAACGAGATACTAGACCTTGGGGATGGTGATTTAAAGCAGATAGATACATTCCCTCGTAACTTCCAGCTTTTCAACAACTATTCTGCTGAAAAGGATGACCACGCAAAGAATATGGGGGCAGCACAAGACCCAATACAAGGCGCAGCACCATCTTCTGGTACACCATTTGCGTCTCTACAGGCTCAAATACAACAAGGGATGGGTCTGCATGACTACCGCAGGGGTATATTTGCTAAACATTTAGAGGAGATTTACAAGGATGATTATATTCCGCAGATAATTAAGGCAATCACTAAAGGTAGAACATTCTTGTCAGAGCTTTCATTGGAAGAATTGCAGTACGTCACAGACTGTATTGTAAGAAACAAAACCAACGAAAGAATAAAAGAGATGGTATTGGCTGGTGAAACCCCTACTCAAGAATCTATAGACCTGTATAAAGAACTCATCAAGGAGGACTTCAAAAAGAAAGGCAATAAACATTTTATAGAGATTTTGGCAGGAGAATTTAGAGGCGCGAAACTTGGTGTGAAAGTCTCTATAGCAGGTAAAAGTAAGAATCTTGGTAAAGCTACGGACGCTTTGGTAAACATCTTTAGATTTGCATTTAGTAACCCACAAGGGTTTATGGCTACAATGCAGATACCGGGCATGAGTGGCGCATTTAATGGCATAGTCGAATATGCAGGTCTTTCGCCTATTAACTTTAGTGATATATCAAAAGCGCAGGAAGTAATGGCTCAATCACAACCCGCCCCACAAGCATCTTTACCAGCACCAGAGCAACCTGCGTATGCTTAATCAAGAAGTTCTCAAAGGAATAGCTAACAACCCCGACTTACTAGAAGCCGTAAAACAAACGGTGCTCGACCAATTTGTAGAGATACCATACGCGGAGGGTGCGTCGGATGAATTGTTAGGACAGATTACTCGCGCAAGGTTAGTAGGTAGACAGAAAGTAGAAGCTGCGTTCCATGCTATTGCGGCATTAAAGACTTTGCCGCAAACTATGGACAGCGAAAATCCCGCATATTGATTATTAGTATGGTATAATTTAATCACAAAAAAATGACACTTAACAAAACAAAACTTGTTCTCGCCCTTTTTATCACTAGCGTTCTGTTTATATCGGCTCTCTTACTAGGTAACTCGTTTGTACAGGTTGCGGGTGCATCCACCCCTTCAGAGGCAAGTGACTACACAGCTACATCTACAGCTGCAAGCGGAGGATACGGTGCATTTACCACAGGTCGTAGATTAAAACCAGGTGCAGGTAGTTTTGGCTCTATCGTTATTACCGGAGCAAACACTGGTGTTATAAACGTATATAACGCAACCACTACAGATGTGAATAAACGTACTGGGCAAAAAGCCACCTCCACAATCCTTATAGCGTCAATCCCTGCTTCAACAGCAGCAGGTACATATGTGTTTGATGCATCGTACACCGACGGTTTGTATATTGACCTCGTATCAGGAAATATGCCAACCACCACAATAACGTACCGTTAAATTAGTAATTAAAAGTAATATATGGCAAGAATAGCAAACGAAGTTCGAGAAGCGATACTCGCAAAGATGGAGCCGGTCGTGAAAGAAAAAAAGAAAACACCAAAGGTCGAGGGTATTATTAAAAACAAGCTTAAGAAGTAAACATGAAAGATTTAGTAACAGTAGTAGTAGCGGTTACAGCAGGACTTGCTATTGGTTTTGTTGCGATGAGTTTTAAAACTGTTTCAGTACAACCAACACAAGAGCAACCAACACTCTCTGGGTCGGGTAATGTGACCAATGACCGAGCAGAGTTTCGAGACAGTATGACGGTAGGTGGAAAGACTTTTGCAACGTCTTCCCGTGGTTCTGTAACGTATACAGCTACAAGCATTGCAAATTCAAAAGTAATAGAGCACACCGCTGAAGCTGCTACTACCGCAACTCTACCTACAGCTGCATTGCTATCTGCTAGTGGATTCCTACAAAATGTTGGAGATACAGCAACTATTTACATCCATGCCAGTACGACACAGCTTACCCTTGCCGGTGGCACAGGAGTAACACTCAGCTCGGCTTCTTCAACGAAAGTTATCTTGCCAAATACAACAGCAAGAATTGACTTTGTACGTCACGGAGCAACAGAAGGTCGTGCTATCTGGGCGTTGATGAGTACTGCAAACCAGTAGTTTGTTGACATAGTAGTGGGGGTAGAACAACGGTGGTTCGCCGCCCTGTCCCGGCGGAGGAGCTGGTTCAATTCCGGCCCCTCACGCAAAACATGGGTTTTCAGTCCCATAAAAAACTGCGAAGTTCTCAAGTCTTCTTAATAATTGAACGAGTTATCACTCTCACACAAAAGTGTCTCAAAGTGTATGGATGAAGAAGTACAAGATGTAGAAGAAACCCTCGAATTACCAGAAGTGGAAGAAGGAGAGGAAGATACTACAGACTGGAAGGCGAAGGCTCAAGAGCTTAGTAACAAAGCTATTGCACAACGCGAAAAGACCAAGGCTTTTAAGGCAAAACTTGCTGAGAAAGATGCGGCTATCGCGGCACTTGCTGGTAACAAAAAGCCCGAATCTTCCAAAACAGGTGACTTAAGTGAAACGCAGCTTGATTATCTTGACCTAAAAGGCGTGACTGATTCGGATGATATAGATGTTGTGCAAAAGGTTATGCAAAGAACAGGTCAAACTGTCCGGCAAGCCCTCGCAGACGACTATGTTGTGCAGAAATTAGCTGCTAATAAGGCTAAACGAGACGTACAAGATGCGACACCTAGCAACACCAAACGTGCAGGAGGCCAAGTAGGAGATGTTGCTTCTGCTATAGCTAAGTTTAAGGAAACAGGTAATTTGCCTGATGACCGAACACTTGCTGACGCTGTTGTAGATGCAATAGCAAAATCAGGCAACGACAGACTACCGCCTTGGCAACGCTAAGTTATTAAAATAAAACGGTTATTCTCGAAAGTGCGTGGAGTTATGACCCACACAAGCATATAAGGGGTAACTACATGGGATTCAACAGTAATTGTACAAGCTCTGTGGGCGAATAAACTCGCCCGCCGACTTGATAAAGCTCAGAACTGGAAGGATGTAAACGATGTTGTCTACACAGACACCATGACATACAACTTCCCTCTTTTGAGCGCAGCAAACGAGGGTGCAGTATCTACTTTGACTAACACTCAAGCTGGACGCTCGCTCCTTTCAAACGTCATTCCGTTCACAGTCAACACCCAGACTAACCAAACTCTTACCATTTCGATTGCAGAGATTATCTCTGACTACAAAGACTATGCTGACCAAGCACAGTCTAACTACGCGAACCTGGCAGAGATGGGCACATATTTGGGTCAAAAATTGAATGAACGCGCAGAAGCAATCTCATTGGCTAACCATGCTAACTGGACTGACTTCGGCGACACAGGTGCTAGTGTTTTGGGTCTTACATCCACTGACATCACTGTATCTGCTACAAACATTGACGACATCGTTCGTGGAATTATAGAGCAAATCCAAACCGCAAACGGTTTTGACCTCTACATAGAGAACGGTGGATTCATTGAATGGCGTCCTTCTGACTGGACTTTCTTGGTTCAGTACATGCAGTCGATGGGTTACACCTTCGCTGATGAGGCTCTCCGCGATGGCGGAAAGGGTAGACTTGGCAAAGAGACTATGGGTCTATACCACTATGTATCAACATCCCACCCTGCAGGTGGTCACTTGATGGCAGGTGTACGCAAGGCTCAGAAGCTAGGTATCCTATCTTCTACCTACGGCAACGTGTACAGGCAAGATAACCCAGCTTCTTCAACTGCTGGTTCTCTTTCTGGTACGCAGATTCACACTCGTCTCGACTACGGGTTGCTTGTTCCTACGAACATGCTTCCAGTGGTGTTCGACGTCAACGTCTAGTTGTTGTTCGTATCTGTCCCTGTTTAACAAAACGGGGGCAGAATATGGATAATAAAAATAAGCAACCTAGAATATTTATAGGAGTTCCTGTGTCGGATTCAGGGGCTATGAATGCGTATACTGCTCACGCGATAGGAGCAGCAATAATAAGTGCCGATGGATTAGTGGCTGACTTTATTTTGCGCCAGTCGTGCGACATTGTGAGTAACCGAACGTATTTGGTAAATGCGGCACTTGCAACAGATGCAACTCACCTACTTTTCATTGACTGCGACATGACGTTCCCACATGACATCATAAAAACTCTCTTGGCACACAAAAAAGAAATTGTTGGAGTGGAATACAACATGAGGAAATTCCCACTAGAAGGGGTACAGAAACCGCTAACAGAGGCGTCAAAAACAGAACTCTACAAAGCAAAGTTTGCGGGTATGGGAGTAATGCTTATTGACCTATCTATCTTCCGAGACCCTAAGTTTGGAATAGATAAAGACGGGAAACAGAGTGCATGGTTCAATTTCGGTAGAGATTCCCAAGGCCAGTTAGTTTATGGAGAGGACGGGTGGTTCTGTAATGTTGCAAGAGACGCAGGATACGACACATGGGTAGACCCACTACCGCGAATAGGACATTTAGGTCTATATAGTTTCTAATTAAAAAGACATGGTATTCTCAGACACATCATTAAACCAAGGTATCGTCCAACAAGTACGCTCTTTAATGCGTGTGGACAGCACACAATGGCCTACAGCAAAGATTGTAGCCTCGGTCAACAACTACCTCGATACACTTACTGGCTACGCTATAGGTGCAGATAAACGCTTTCAATTCGACGATACAAACCATACTGCCCTACCAGAAGGCACAACCAACCTTACTGCAAACCAATCTGACTACTCATTCCTTACTGACGAACAAGGAAATACAATATTAACTCTTGTCCGCATAGAAATGTTGGGTACTACAGGCGGTACAGATTGGAGCCTCCTAAAACCTATAGACCAATCAGAGTTTACCGAGGAATCTTTAAACTTCTTACAAACCATCACGGGCATACCTACCCACTACGACAAGATTGCTGACAACATCATTCGTCTATATCCAAAGCCTAGCATTACCGTAACGGCAGGTCTAAAGTTCTCATTCCAGCGTACTCCTTCGTACTTCCTAGCCTCGGACACTACTAAGTCGCCGGGTGTTGCGCCAATACTCCATAGAGGGTTTGTGGTAGCTGCTGCATTTGACGGCGCATTGACTCTTGGACTAGCCAACCTACAAGCACTATCTGTTGAGATGCAGAAGGAAGAGGAGAAAATGAAGGTGTACTTTAAGAGTCGCAACAATGACGACCGTAGCCGCCTTACAATGGCCTACCCGCCTAACTTTTTCTAATATATGGATAACACTTCTAAACCAAGCACCTCATACACAAACACTTCTAAAGTTAGCTTTGCTGAGTTGTGGTCTACGATTACCACAACGTGGGCCACAGAAACTCGTACATGGGCTGCTGTTGTCTCTATTTTCGATAATGTAATTATTTCAACAGACCCTATTTGGTCTAGTCGGAGTTTTCCTTGGTTAATGACAGCACCTTGGCAACAGACGGGTGGAATTACTAATACTTCTAAATCTGTATAATCATGGCTATAGTAACACTTACATCAAACGAGACTGGACCAAACTCATTGACTTACATCAATGCAAATTTTGTTGACCTAGACACTACAAAGGCTGATTTAGCTTCACCTACATTTACAGGTACACCGACTTTACCAACGGGGACTATTGCAGTGACACAAACAGGGGGGGACAGTAGTACCAAGGTTGCCACTACAGCGTTTGTAGCCGCTGCTTCGGTTCCGACTATAGAGACTACATCTGGTACTACACACTCACTAACTACTACCGCAGGACAGAAAGTAGTTGTATGGGCTACAGGTGATGTCGAGTCGAGTAACGCTGGAGCTACAGTCAACTTAAAGTATAACGGAGTTACAAAGCACTCTGTAACTGTCACAGCATACTCAAGTGGCGCCAGAGCAGGATTCTCCTTAATGTATACAGAGACGCCCGGAGCGGCAACGCAAAACATTACAGTCGATGGAGCTACTGTGGCGAACGTCGCAATTATTGCTTTAAAAATAGGCTAAATATATGTCTACAATCACCACAATTGCTGCGGGCGACCAGATTACAAACTCCCGCGCTGACATAAATACAAACTTTTCAAATTTAAACACCGACAAGATAGAGACGTCTGTATTGGACACAGATACATCACTTGCAGCCAATAGTGACAGTAAGGTTGCTACACAAAAAGCTGTTAAAGCGTATGTCGACACAGGAGGTAACGTAAATGCCTCAACAACAGCTAAGGGTATTGTCGAGGAGGCGACAGCTGCTGAAGTATTGGCTGGCACCGCGACTGGTGGTACTGGCGCAAGACTCTATGTAAATCCTGCTAGCGTTGCTTTTAAGGTGCCGATTATACGCAAGTATCTCCTTGCCGATAGCCCCGCAACATGGACAAAACCCGCTGGCTTGAACTATTTGACAGTGGAGATGGTTGGTGGGGGAGCTGGCGGTGGTGGGTCGAACAACGCAGGTACCAGTGCTCCTGGTGGCAGTGGCGGTGGAAGTGGCTCATATGGCCGTTGGATTATTCCAGCGGCGTCTCTTGGTTCGACCGAAACCATCACCGTGGGCTCTGCTGGAACAGGGTCTTCTGCATCCAATGGGACTGATGGCGGGTCTTCTTCAGTCGGTACCTTAGCAATAGCAGGAGGTGGAGTAAAGGGAATAGTTGCCGGAAACACAGGTCCAGGTCGTGGTGTGGGTGGTGCAGGGGGCGTAGCAAGCGGCTCTGTCACCGCATCATTCTCAGTCTCTCAGGCGGGTGACGGCTTTACTGCTGCTGTCGGAACCTCTCCACTCCAAAGCGGAGGGGGTGGTGATAACTCATGGGGCACCGGTGGCCAAGCTAACATAGCTGCCGCTACAGACGCCCATACAGGAAGGGTAGGGCTTGGATACGGAGCTGGTGGGGGTGGTGGCCTTGACTCAAACGGCAACACCGCAGGCGGAGCAGGCACATCTGGGGCAGTCGTCGTAACCGAGTATTATGTCTAAACAATTACAAATAAATATAGAAGACTTTGCGGGCGGCATTTCTGACGACCCAAGGAAAGTTGCCCCTACAGAGTTTCAAATAACAAAGCATTTCGACATTTTCAGCAATCCGAAGCGTCTTACTCCGTACCGTAGCTTGGAAGCCGACACTGAAACGAGCGTATCTGCAACTGACCTAAAGCAATACTTTGTACGAGACTTTCTCTACCCTTCTGCTTCCGGCAAACTCTATGGTCTTGGTCAAACAGCTGGTGGATTAACTAAGATACTCCAAAAAGCAGTAGCGGAGAGTGGTTTGTGGACTACCCCAGCATCATCGGAAGGCAACGGAGCCGTGAAGAATGGATGCTTTTTTGAATATAAAGACTACGCATGGGGCTTCCAGGGTACAAACCAGATATTTAAATGGGGGTTACTTTCAGGAACGCCGAGCATCACAAACTCTGTGTCGACAGTAGGGGCCACCATTACATCGGTAGCCAACGGACTTATCGCCGCAGATGGTAACGGGTATATGGCCTACAACAACGTCATTGTGCGTATCGCAACGGACGCATCGACTATTACGGACAGCGCAAAGACTGTGCCAACGAACTATAAAATAACTTCCATAGCCAACTACGGAAGCTACATGGCCATAGGATGCTCACCTAAAGATTCTTTTAATGGAAAGTCCACAGTATTTTTATGGAATCTATCTTCTGACCTTTTTGCAGAAACGATTGACTGGGGCGAGGGAGACTTGCGGGTATTGGAGCCTGTAGAGGGTATGTTGGTGGGTGTTACTGACCGCTATCTTAACAACGCTACAGGAGCAGGTAGAGGCTCTATGATTATCCAAGGCTACACGGGAGGTGCAGCGCAGGTACTCAAAGAAGTATTTACACAAGCTCTAGTAGGTAAAACAATCCCCATTTCAAAGGCGGTAAAAAACAATCGTCTATTCTTTGCGGCTAAGATAATGACGAACAGTGCGGGTACTACCTACAATGAGGGTATCTGGTCGTTCGGGCGCAAGAATACAAACTACAGCTACTCCCTTACACTAGATATTATTGATGAAAACATCGACACGGACGGCATCCAAGCTTTCGGTACAGCAGCCAATTACTTCTTTATCGCCCATTCAGGGGATGGGTCGGTAGACAAAACCAACGACGCGGCTACCTATGCGTTTACCTCTATATACGAGTCACAAATCTTTAACTTTGGCGACGTAGACAGTGACAAGATGCTCAACTCCCTTAAGGTGTCCTTTAGAGCGCAAGCGGCAGGAGAGACTGTGACGGCTAATTACCGTGTAGATGGTGCTACGTCTTGGACAACGATAGGAAGCGAGAGTACGGACGGTACATTGTCAAGGACATTTCTATCTATTGAGTCTACTGGCGTAGCGTTTGCTGCATTTAGAGAGATAGAGTTCCGTTTAGAGAGTACAGGTGGTGCAGAAATACTAGGATTTAGAGCTGTTGCAACTATACTTAACGCGCCATAATATGCCAAAACAAATTGAAAACCTACAAGAGCAAATAACAAAACTACAAAGTCGTCTTGCTGACTTAGAAGGAAATTTTTATAAAAATAACTTTACGAGTTCCCAAGCCTTCAACAAAGATAGTGTGTTTAATTCACGTTTACGAGTTCCTGTGTATTCATCTGCGCCAAGTGTAGGAGAAGTGGGTGATTTAATAGCAGTTGCGGGAAAATTATATATCTGTACATCAATCGGCCCGGTAGTTTTTTCGCTCGTAGGCACACAATCGTAGTATAATAAAAATATATGGCAGTAAAACCTTTAAAAATAAATACAGGACTTTCTAAAAAAGACCAAGCAGCAGTAGCGAAAGCATATACATCTGGTGGTGGGTTGTCGTCAAATATAAGTTATGGTACTCCCGACGTTCCTGCTGAACTTCCTGCTGCCAGAGGTAACGAATTTGCTCCAGCGTTTGAGGCTGAACTTAAAAAGAGAGGTATTTCGGCGGATGAGGCTTTCAATAATTATTCTGTTTCTGGTTTAACAAACTACTTCTCTGGTCAAGGCTCACTTCCACAGGCGCGACTTTCATCACAATCACTATCCCCACAAACCCTTACATCACAAGGATTAACTACCGGGCCGTCTATTACGCTTCCATCTGCTCCTTCGTACAGCGACCCCGGACGCATCAACAACGGCGGACTTGTAAATCCTCTTTCTGAAGAAAGCCAGTTTGACGCGCAATCAAACTTGTTTATAAAAAACCAACAAAAACAAGACCCTGAAGCACAGAGGGGGCTTGACATCCAAAAGATGCTGCTGGACATAAACCCTAAAAAGGAAAATATCAACGACAATAAACAAATACGAACGCAAAATGCCGAAGTAATGAAGCAAAAGCAAGTAGTATCAGATTATACTTCCCAGCTTAATAGTGTTGTTGCAAAACAAAACGCTGACCTTCTTAACCTGCGTGGTATTGGAAGCCAAGAAGGAGTCACTGAAACCGTATACGGTGGGCAGTCCGCCGCGATAAACCGTGAGGCAGCTATCAAAGCACTTCCTATCCAAGCACAGTTGGCTGGAGCACAAGGGAATCTGCAACTTGCACAAGAGTATCTTACCCAACTCACAACAATTAAGCAGGAGGAAATAAATAACACCTTTCAATATAAAATGCAGGTTTTTGACTCTATCAAAGGCTTTGTAACTAGTAGTGAGAAAACCCGCCTCGATAAACTAGAAAAGGACGAGAATCGCAGATATCAAGAAAAGCGGGATAATGTGAACGCACAAGACCAGTGGACTAAAGTTGCTATATCAAACGGTCAATCATCTTTGGTGAGTGGTATAGCAAACCTTAATCCAGCTTCTCCAACCTTTACACAAGACATTGCACGATACCAGAGTCAGATTGTGGATGCTTCTAACCAGAGGGCTAAAGAAAAAGAAAATCCTGCGGAAAAGGCAGATGATATCGCTTCTGCAATTATCGACTTCCAAACTCAAATGGAAAAGAGAGGATGGGCAGGGGCTAACCCAGAAGCATATGCACACTATAGAAGTCAACTTGTAGAAATGTACGGCGCGTCTGCTGCCCTTGACCTTGATAAGGCGATGTATGACCTTGGCATAAGTGTAGATAGAGCAAACCCGTAAATGGCAATCAAACCATATAATTATGACGGTACAAATACGGCTATTACTCCTAGCAGCGGTGGAGATAGGCTGAAGCCTTTTGTCTACTCTGAAACTCAACAAGTCGAACAAAAGAAAGAGGAAGAAAAAAAGCCATTTTCATTAGGTAAATTCCTAAAAGATGTAGCTATAGAGGCAGTAAAATTACCTATACGCGCTGCTTTGAACGTAAGAGAAACGTATGAATCTACTAAACTTTTAGGAGATATTTTTGATGAAAAAGCATTTAACGAGCGCAAGGCTAAAATAGATGAAAGAGTTTCTAAAGGTATAGACTCCCCTACTTTTGGCAACTTGCGTCCCATTGGCAACACAGGTAAAGGATTCGTTGCTGACCTAAAAGATACATTTGGAGCCGGATTAGAAGCATCTTCGTACATTCCTATTGCAAAAATCCCCTCTCTGGTGGCACAGTCATTAAAACAATCCGCATTAAAAACCGCTGGACAGTTTGCAAAAGAAGGTGTTATAGCAGGAGGTTTAGGAGGTGCAGGATATGAGCTGCAAAACCCTGATTCTACTCTTGGGAGTATTGCAAAATCTACAGCTATAGGCTCTGCAACAGGAGGTGTGTTAGGCGGTGTACTTGGCGGTGCAACAGGGGCTATAAGCAAGACATTGAGCAAAAAAATAAAACCTTTCGACTATTCCAAAGTAACAGAAACACCTGTAGCCCCTACAACAGCACCTACAGCGATGGAAACACCTAAGGTGGGGGAAGTAGTACCAACAACCCCCTCCATCCCCAAAGAGCTGGAGCCGCTGGCGGCAGAGGCACAGAAGTATAAGAGTGCGGAGGAGTTTGTGAAGGGGCAAGGAACGCCAGTATTTAGAGGACAAAGCCATGAAGGATTTACCGCCTTTGACGGCAAGGATAAAAGTAGATTCCTTCCCGGCATGAAGGGAACGTCTTTCTCAACAACAAGAGAATCAGCATTAAATTATGGGGACAAGGTTATTGAGGGTGTCATTCCTAATAGTGAGATATTTAGAGGTAGTGATGTAAATCCAACGATTTTGAATGACTTAAAGTCTGCAATTAAAAATCTTACCCACGATGATTATGTGGACGGAACAGGCTTTGAGAGAATAGTTTCTAAGCTTGCAAAAATGGCCGAGAGTAAGAATAAAACGGCAATAGATTTAACAGAGTTTTTCCCAAAATCAAAAATAGATGATGAGATTAGAGTCCTAAGTCCAGATGCAATCAAAACCAAATCCCAACTCACTGACATATGGAATAAGGTCAAAACAGAGACTGTAGAAACGCCAACTGGAGCACCAAAACCTGTTACAGCAGAAGCCGATGCTCTCCCAAGCCGTGTTTTTAAACGTCTCCAAGCTGAAGACCCTTCTATAGAAGGCGACTTAAACTACAACCCTATTAAGTTAAAAGAGGACGCTGAGAAGGCTGTAAATCTCATAGCAAAAGACCGCCAGAAAGCTTTTGACATTGCTATGGGTAAGGAAACCTCTAGTGACGTAACTTCTACGGCTGTAAACATCGCTATGGCTGAAAAAGCACTAAACGAGGGTAACACCGCACTGTATAGTCGTCTTATAAAGAATCGTTCGCTCGAACAGACTCGCAGAGGACAGGAAATAGTGGCTGAGAAAGCTAGCGTAACCGACAACAGCACTTCTAGGTATGTAAAAGAGCTTATTGGTCTTAGACTAGAGAAGTTGGGTAATACATACCTATCTGATTTAAAGGATGTGACTAAAAGGACTTCTACTAAGCAAAAAGGTACGAATCAGATAGAGAAAGAGGTGCAGAAGGTACAGAGGCAGATTAAAGACAAAAAACTTACCATGCAAGACGCTCGACAACTTCTTGACGCATTATCTTGCGTATAACATATATGGCTGAAAACATTTGCATACCACCTCAAATAGTCGCAAAGCTTAAAGAGCAACTCGCAAGCGGCGACATGACTCCTGACGCGGTAGCTAAGTTGCTACCAGAGGAAAAAGCGGCCCTTAAATCTATCCTAGAGGAGTTTGTTACGGACAAGCTCGGCATAAGCGTGTCTAAATCAGAAGTCGAAGCTATACGAGTACGAGCTGAAAAGATAGACGTTGCCCAGCAAAAACTTGGAGATGATTTAGGTAATCCAACTAAAGTACAAGAGAATATTGACTTTTTCAAAGCAAAAAGGGAAATGGAAAACTACCTACTTTCGCATGACCCTGCACCAAAACTTCGTGTGCTTACAGGTACTATAGGTCGCGGTATGATGCTTGCCTCTGTAAAGTCCCCTATCCTAAATATTGGGTCAAACCTAGAGGCTGGATTTACTGAAGCACTTGCCCGTAGACTTTCAGGTGGTGGGGTAAAAGGCGCAGACAATAAACTCGCCATTGACTACCTTAAAATGGCAAACAAGGTCTATCAAGAGACAGGATATGATATTTCACGAATGACTGACCTTAAAGATTCCGGTTCTATGGGTGAGCGTGTTCTTGGTCAAACAGTACACTCGCAAGGAGCAGGAGCAACACGAAAAGTAGGCCGTGTTGTAGAGGACATTGTATTTAAACAGCTTATGGGCGCGCCTGATGTTGCGTTTTCTTCTGCTCACTTTGCCGATAGTGTAAATACAGGAGCATTGAAAATGACTAAAGGGGATAAGGCAGCCGCTAAAGAGCTAATGACTGACGCGATGCGTATACAGCCCACCACGCCCGAGGGTGAGATACTCCGCGCACAAGGTGTATTAGATGCACAGGTAGCAACGTGGACTAACGATACTTGGGCTTCCAAGTTTTCCGAAGCAACAAGAAAGGTTATCAATGACCTCTCGGGTGACTTGCGAGCAGGAGACTACCTACTACCATTTATTAAAACTCCTTCCAATGTTGTAGCCACTGGGCTTGATTACGCTGGATTGGGTGTATTAAAAGCTCTAGGTAAAACTTACAAAGCATTTAAAACAGGGGAACTTAAAAACCCTGAGTATATTCGAAGTATTTCCAAAGACCTTGTGCGGTCAGGTTTAGGAGTAGCAGGAGCCGTAGTAATAGCAGGAACGCTTGGAAAAGACGATTTTGTTGGTGCATATGACCCAAAACGCTCCCAGATAGAGGCACTACGCAATTCAAATACAAACTCTATTCGTGTCGGAGATAAGTGGATTTCTACTGATTGGCTCGGTCCGCTTTCCGTACCTGTAACGGCTATTATGTATGCTCGTAAATACGGCAAAGATACTAAAGACAAGCCGCTACAATACCTTTACGGCATGGGAAGTGCTGTAACAAAATTACCTGTTATACAAGAAATTGCAGACACATATAAAACGTATCAATACAATAAGGTTCAAACAGCAGAAGAACTTGGAGATTCACTTGCGGAGTATGTAGTAGGAGAGGCTAAATCACGCTTAGTGCCAAGTATTGTGTCTGACGTTGCCAAGGCAGTAGACCCACAAGTACGAGATACTTCAGGTGGTACATTAGGTTCAAATAAAATTAAAGCCGGGATACCATTTGTAAGCAAAACACTTCCAGCTAAGACTGATGTATTTGGAACTCCTATAAAAGGAGAAAATGCTATATCCGACATACTGTTTGGTGCCCGTGTAAAGACCGACAAAGAAACGGCAGTTGTTAAAGAAGTAGCCCGTGTATCCGACACCCTCGATACGGGCGTGACATTTACTGACTGGAGTAAATCATCGAGTAAAACACTCGCACAGTTTAAAGAAAAAGTTGGAGAAGCTAAATTTGAAGAGGCTAAGGTTAAATATGGTCAAGAGTTAAAAGCCTCACTTGAAAAAGCAATCGCCGACCCTCGCTATAAGAATCTAAAGGACGAAGATAAACTAAAAATACTAAACGACAAAGACCAGCAGGCAATGAATAAGATTTTTACTCAATACGGTTTTAAGTACAAAACATTACCAAACGCCAAACTACCAAAAATATGATGATACTTGTAATGCTTTTTGCTTTCGCTGTTCTAGCTCTCGTACAAAATAGTATAGAGGACAAAAATGTACAGAATCATATAAAGAAAATGTCGTCTGCGCGACAGAATCGCAAAAATTTGTAGTATACTTGCAACAATTATGCCCTCAGATAAACAACAAAAAATGCTTTCATCTTGGAAAGGGATTATGGAAGTCCTTTCAAAAGAAATGATTACTGCTGAAGATTTCACTAAAGCATTTGCTGTTGTTGTGCAACTTATAAAAGAGTTAAAAACAACAAACGCAAATGAGTTACAAGCGATGCAACAGTTTCTTTCAAAGATGAAGTCTGAGAATGTGTCTGAAATGTCTTCGGCAAAAAATGAAATGATGGACTATTGCGTGTCGGAAATGAAAAAAAACAATTCAACTTTCGCGCAAATCAAAGAGCGTTCTATGGAAAGTATAGATACGATGTTCCGAAAAATGGACGTGCAAGGACAGATGGATAAAATGTCTCAAGAACACGCGGCGATGATGGCAGAATACGAGGCTAAAACGCTAGATAAACAGAAAATGATTGAAGAAGTAATTACAAAAATGTCAAAAACTACCGCAGAGGAAGAAAAAAACTTACTTGAAACTCTAAAAGGAGACGACCGTCTTGATTCAAGTGCAATCAAAGGACTAGATGAAGCGATACAATCACGCATACCTCAACGTGTGCAAACTCCTGCTAAGTCGTATCAAGTCAACAAAGCAGATGTATCTGCACAATGTGACGGAGCAAATAAGACTTTTACTGTGGGTGGTTCCCACTTCGGGATTATGGGTGTATTTGGTACAGACTTTCCACAAATATACCGTCCAATAATTGACTACACAGAGACTCGTACAGGTGTTCTTCTTACTAGTGCAGTACCCGCACCAAACAGTGGTGCAACCCTTGTTATTCAATTTTTGAAATAGTTATATGAAATTTAAAAACTACCTCATTCCTATTATCGCAACATTTTTTATAACATCCGTTGCGTACGCAGCTCCGTATTTTCGTCAAGAGACTTCGATTGTACCAATAGACTCAACTGAAAATATCGGTACGTCTACAAATAGGTGGAATGAGGGGTGGTTTAATAATGTAAATATATCAGGCACCTGCACAGGTTGTGGTTCTGCCTTTCCCTTCACCCCCACTACCAACTACAACGTAGCCGTCAACTCCACCTCAACACCTATATGGTTTACCGCTGGACTTATGGCGTCGTCGACGTCGTACTTCCCAGGTTCGGGT
>Ga0181357_1000248_pt1 | contig 19332 bp, 11 predicted proteins | sample Fa13VDMM110DN_FD_130094 | JGI IMG/M metagenome (GOLD analysis project Ga0181357, IMG submission 130094) | Freshwater viral communities from Lake Michigan, USA - Fa13.VD.MM110.D.N | ecosystem: Environmental > Aquatic > Freshwater > Lake | place: USA: Michigan | collected 2013-09-24 | reverse complement strand
CCCAAAGTTAGCGGCACAGATCCAAGGATGACCCATGGCAATTGGTTTTACAATCTTTTCAGTTCTAAAGCTATAGTCACTTTCACCAAACACAGTTTCAGTTACCAAAGAAAAGTATGTGTCACGATAAGGTTCGCACTGTAGATAAACTTCACCCCAGGTGTTGGCAAACATCTCATGCTTGATAAATTGGCGGCGTGGATGATGTATTACAACTTCAGTTGTTTTGTAGTCTTGATATTCATACTCGGGCGGCAATCTTCTTATGGGTGCAGGTCGACGCAATGCTTCTTTTGACAAGTAACTTGGATTTAAAATAGGTCTTGGATCCAGCATGGTCCACACCGCAGAATCCAACAGCCCAGTTTTTTCAAAACAATGCCATAGATATTTTCGATGTGGACGAGATCGGCCATTCAAAAACAAAAATTTATAAGGCTTGGGATTGTTGTTGTAAACTTCATCCATGCGTGTCATTTCTTGTGTGTTATGTTCGTAACCCAAGAACACATTTATAAAATGGTCATGACTCATGTATGCAAAGTCAGCAGACATATCGCCACCACCTAGTACCAACAACTTGCCAGTGGTGGCCAAGTCAGTTAGGCCCAATGCTTTGAGTTGTGCTTCCAGCGTCCATGAACCTTCTGCGGCTCCGTCAAACACCACGGTGTAGTCTGGTGATTTGGCAAGATACCTCACACGGTCTATATTTTCCACAGTTTGTTTGCGGCCCACAACATACACAGATCCTGGCGTCAACACACAATCTTTGAACTCCCAAAATTCTTCAACAGCCCAGGATTTTAGTAAATCGTATACTACACTAAACGTATCAATTCGAAGATTATTGATTGGCATAGTAAACACACTCTGCCCACCATGACCGCATTTCTGGAAATGTCTTTAGGAAATCTGTTCCTCTGCGTCGATCATGTTCATTGAAAAAACGATAGAAGTCTGCCATATGCTGATGTTGCATGTGGTCAGACAATCCACTACGCATCCATGCAATGTCACGATCAAGTCGTGCTGCTTCGTAGTCTTTAAATCCATGAAAAGGATCAGCGGCTGTTTCTAAATTGTCCATCATCCAAGTGTGTGTGTTGTTTAACAGTTGTGCATAGCTTTCGGGTAAAATTTTTAAACTTTGCCAAGCCGGTTCACGTAACACAGGAGTATCAAACCACACACGCTGATATGTCTTGCTGTGTGCTTGACGCAAATCTAATATGCCTTGCAGTAATTTTTGTAAACTGGTCACTGATAAGTTGTTCATGGTCACAATGAACGTCAGGCTGTTGTAGCTGGGAACTTCTGTTAAGAATTGATTTACTCTATCCCACAGCAGATCAAAGTCCAGACCGTGTCGCATGTATTCTGCTTGTGTGGCCCATCCGTCTAGACTCACATACTGCATGAAATGTTCGATACGGCCGTCGCACAGTTGTTTTACATAACCCAAGTATTTCTGCCAGGACTTCTCATCTACGGAGAAGTTTGATGTAACATTCAAATGCAATTTGGCAGACGGATTGGCCAGCACATGATCAAACACTTTATAGGTGTTTTTGTCTAGCAAGGGCTCACCTCCAGTCATGCGGAAATGCACAAGCTCTGGATATAGGGCGGGCCACCATGCCCAGAATGCTTCTACATAAGGGTTATGCTCTCTAACTGGTATAACCCTGCGATCTCCACCAAAATGCCCAGGATCATTGTGAACACGAGCAGTAGGGTAGCCGCCCGATCGGTCCACTTCTTGTTGCCAGCTGCTAGAGAATTGCGGACTGCAATAACTGCACATGAGATTACACACATTATTAAAATTAACCTCAACGTAGCTAGGGATAACATCATTTTCTTCTCCTGTTGAATTGCGTATTTGTTCAAAGTCCACAGCCGCCCATGGCTCGCCAGAACGATAGTGTCTATCACTCAGCTTGTTTTCCGCTTCCATGTTCCAGCAATACTCACACTCTGCGGGCTTTTCATTCTGTAGCATCAGTACACGTTGCGCTTTCTTGTGTGGTGTATTGTGCAAAGATCCTGGATCAGCAGCCAAGTTTTCCACGGGTATCTTGTGTAGTGGAGGATGATAACAGGAGTTATTGAGTCCTGTGGGCAAGTGCAGGCTTACCTGTTTCCATTTGGCGAGACAAAGAGAAGGGCCCAGTTTCTCTTTCATCTGTTCAGCAGAGTTTAGAAACTTGCTCTTATTGTCTACCGTTTCGTCGCCTTTATTCATTAATAAGTCCTTGCAATGTATTATAAAGATACATAGTCCCGGCGACATTTAAGTGGGAGTCGGGTAGTCTGTAGCTTGACGGTATGTGTGGATAATATACAGGGATGTTAGTAGATCGTTTCTCCCAGGAGAAAAATACCATCTTCTTGCCCAACGACTTTGCAAGATGATACGTGCTAGTCATCAACATATCACTAACATTATTAAAATGTTCAGCATCATAAAGACTGTAAAATTGTTTATGCAACGCCGTGTAGGTCGATTCTATATTATTAGTATCGATATCATGCGGCAGCTCGATCTGAAGTCTTGATGCTAGAAGATCAATATTGTATCCATTGTATTTTAAGTAAGATCTCGATGCATACGTCCATCCTAGCACAATAGTATCATGATTTTTAATACTGTTAAAAGTATCTAGCGCAATCGCCATGTTGCTTTTACCAGGGCGCGAATTATTAGTAACTTGATACCCGGCTGATTCAGAAAACAAATGGGCCAGTGTGTCTTCTTTTTCAAGGTGAAGTCCAAAAGTATAACTGCATCCGTCGAGATATAATTTTTTGCTCATGCATCACCAACCTTCTTGTTTCCTAATAACATCAATTTCTCGAACCATGACGCCCTGATTATGCCAGTTACTGCGATAATGATGCTTGAAGAACTTGCTCTGTTCTGCTTCCATTGCAATCATTGGCAGTCCTAGCTGTGTGCTAAGATCCTCGGCCAGTCGTCCGGCTAACAATCTAGGCTCAGAACTTTTTATATCTTCCCAGATTCCAGCAAGTGCGTCAAAGTTCTGCACCTGTGTATGATCCCATTGAGTGAGCATGGTCATGTATGTGCCTTGTCGGGCGCCGGCCATTGACCAGTGCCCGTGATCTGCATCAGCCCCCACATTGTGCCAAATGGTCAAATGATCCAAGTTGCGTTGATGCACACGATCTTGAAACTCTGTTGTGGTAGGTTTGCATCCACGATCAAGGCACATTTTAACACCTTCTCTGAAGCCTGCACGCCAAGCATGAAATGGAGACTGGTTAGGGTAAGTTGTTGAATAGCAGTTGTACATGGGCCAGTATAGCGGATCAAAGCAAAACTCCACTTGTGTTTCTGCTGATCCGTTTGTGGCTTCATGTGTACGCATGTTTTTCACAAAATCTCGTGTCCAAGAACTCAAGCCGCCGTTGCCGTACATCAGTCCGTTGACATGGTTACGTGCCCGCCACCGGAACACAGCACTCTCATATTCTTGGCTAGGAAAAACAAGTGTCTGATTAAAAAACGCCGGATCGGGGAGATTGTCGCCATCGATGAGAATGAATCTATCCGTACCACTCGCCCGGGCTGCCGCTTTGTGAGCCGCATCGCTCCCCATAACACCGTCCACCCTTCGAGCCCAAGGCACCATATTCCTAATCTTGATCCAAAATTCTTCTCGTTGTGGTTCGTCATATGTCAAGTATACGCAGTCTAAATCTGCTATGTCAATTTGATTCAAGGCCATATGTTTGTTTTCTCCATGGTGTTCCGTGTTGAGTTACTACAACCGCAACCGATTGCGGGTGGCACATTGTGCCTGAGGTGCTGGGCACAATTTTTTGTGATGTGCGCCTAGTAAAGTATTTGAGCTGCCCGTCTACTACCTGTACATTTTGGGGAGATAAGGCAAATGTTTCGGCGTCAACATCAATGTAATTACCTGGTAGGTCTTCCATGCTATAGCAAATAGGCAGCCCCGCATCATTGTAGTACAACCGCCAGAATACAGGCTGAGGCTCAGGCATGCTATGCAGTATATCCCAAAACTCTTTAGACGTCATATCGCCAATCCTTTACATGATAATGGAATGCGCCCCATTGTGATTGAGTTTGTATACGCATGGGATTCATTTCCCATACCAACTCATTGGTCCATTGAGATGTTTTTGTTCCGGCATGTGCCTGTTTCATATGTACAATCCGTGGGTATGTTGTAAACGGCATGGTCACTAGTTCTCTGCCAATTATGTCTGCTGCCATGGCATACACCAAATCAGTGCTAGGGGTGTCTTCAGGAAACTTAATCAGTTTTCGAAACTCTGCCCAGTTGGCAAATATATCACGCACTAACATAAAAAATTCTCGAGCTGTGAGGCTCAATCGCCAGTAAGTTATGGCATTGTAAACATCTGGTAAGTTGTTAGCATCAAACACTTTTCTGTACTGCCTGGCTGTACTAACCTGATCTTGCCATGTTCTGCAGCCCGTAGATATCACAACATCTCTGTGTCTAAACATGGTCCACCAATGATCAATCGAGCTGGCAATCATCATGTCTGCTTCTAGCTTAATGGTTTCTCTATAGGGAGATTGAAAAAACGCCTGCCAGTCGTTTGCATACAAGTTATCGCGATTGACATTGTCAATCACATGATAGTGATTGTATAGTGGGTCGTTGGCATGCGTTTGATCAGTAATCAAACAAACACTGGCATGAGGATTCCACTGTTTGATTGTTTTTGTCAGTGTTTTAGCACAATCCAAGTAGTCAACTTGGGGTGTGTTCAAGGCCATGATCACATAGCCTTGTTCTTCTATGGGTTTCAACTATTGCTCCTAAATCTCTTTTGCCCATGGCATGAAAGTCTAGTCCAACAATTGAGACTGTTTTACATTTGCCTTGTGCATCTTCATACTCAATATTCCAGAACATTTCATTATCAAGTGTTAGTTTGCTCTCGGGTACCACACTAGGCATGCCCCAGGGTATGGCATCTACCTTTAGTGTTTGGCCACTCACAATGCCCAGTGCTATGCTTAGTGCGTAGTCGTTTCTGTATGTGAGTTGTGAGATGTGATAGAGATCCCTGTAGTGCTTCCAATTCTCACGAATCATCTGCATGGCATCAAATATGTACTGTGAGGTGTTTGATCTGTGAAACATCATCACAGTAGCCCAGTACATGGGAAATTTGTACGTGCCAAAAGTGTTTAAAAATTCTTCCTCAGGTCTAGCAAGATTAAAAGCTGATCTAAAACACATGAAATCTTGTGAGCTATCAAGTACCATTTTTAAATCTTCACTATTGATCACAAAGTCAGCATCCAACACCAGTGTCTGATCCCAGGGTGACAGATTGTATGCATCTACTCTATTGTTGTTGTGCCAAGGCACATGTTGTTTTATGTCTCCAAACCAGCGTGAGTTCTCACCTAGTGGGTCAGCGTATATTACCCGGTCAAACGCAGTTTCATTCTCGGCAGCAGGATTGTTTGTGACCACTGCTACAGGAATATTTAAGAACTGCTGGACTCGTTCAGCACAAAAGGCTGCCATGTTAAGATAGCGTGTGTGTTCAGTATCAAACGCAAAGATAAGTGCACCGGTAGTCATCGTCGGTTGCTGAGTTCGGTATGTTCTGTCAGCCAGGCATTCATTTGCTCTTGCCAGCGAATCATGGCAATGCCGCGCAATTCTTCTGGCCTAACTTGCACAGGAGTTTCATACAAGTCCAACAGCACCGCATCACCTGGCGGTACGGTAGCCAAGATGTTTATGAGTTCTGGTCCGGCTCGCCACATGCCGCCAGCATGAGCAAAAAGCATCCGTGCTTCGTATTTTTCTTGGAGTATACGCTTTGCAGCCACGTGATCAAAGCGAGCACGGCTGTGTAAAATTAAATCGTCAGTGTTCATGTTGCGATTGTACAGGATGTACAGAGAAAAGTAAAGGGGTAATTGCCCCTTTAGGTTAAGCTACCGAAGCTGCTACGCTAATAGAACCCCAAGTATTTGCCAAATATGTGGTACTTGGTGGATACACAGTAACTAATGTTGCAGGAGCAGTTCCAAATGTAGAACTAGTTGTGGCTGTGCCCCCAGAAATGTTATCCGATGATCCTGCTGCTGAGCCGCCATCATCAACCCAGGTTGTGGTAAATGTTATGTTGGTGCCATCATTTGTAGCATTGAGTTGGATATACTGCCCGGTGTAAGGACTGGTGTCAGCATATTGTTTATACAAAGTAGTTGGTGACCCAGATAAGTTGTAAGCGCCTGTACCTGTGGCCAATGTTGTGTGCGTTCCTGTTCCGCCAACTTTAGTAGTGCCATTATACGAAGAACCTGCAATTGATTTTGCGGACCCCGAACCACTCAAAAAGATTGCGCCGCACAATGTTGAAGCCAAGTCATTCCATTCTGTGTCAGCATCTGTTGAGTCGGCAGTTTTACTGGTTTGCCATTTGATCAATCCACCTGCATTAAAGAAATATCTTTGTGCCGCAGCACTGGCGTAGCTTATGGTGTGTGTGAAAGTAATGGTCCAAGGTGATGTGCCTGAACCAGTAGCAGTAGTTTTGCTTGTGGTACCCGACCAATTGACCTGCTGAGCACCAATTCCTACTGCGTTTGACGCGCTATTTGTAATATTGGTAATGTCAGTGGTTAAATTTGTTAAGATGGAGATAGTATTGCCAGTAACAGGTGCAGTTCTTGATGAAATACTAACGCCAGTTTGACTGCCAGCAGTGGCCAAATTGTTAACCAGCGTGGCCCAATTAGTAGCAGTCACCACACCACTGGTGCTTACACTGCTTAATGTAGTTTGTCCCCAGCCCAAACTGCTCGAACCTGCTGCCCAGAATGCATTGGTATTGGTGGCAAATGTATTGTAATCAGTTGCTAAAATTAATGAGCCTGCGGAATAAGTCATTCTGCGTTATCCTTGTTATTTAATTGTAACTATGGCTTCCACAGTACCTAGCCCGTCTGTTAGTTTATCTACCAACGCACGACCAATCACATTAAATGCAGTTGCTTCGCCTGCGGCTGCTGCTCGTGCAATGCCGTTGCCAGCAGACACCAATCGATCACCTTTGTGTATTACACCAGTTACTTTTACTGGAACTCTGCCAGTCATTGCAACTTTAGGGTGTGTGTCATCTTCGCCTGCACCACCATTCATGGTGTATGCTGGTCTAGTACTGATCACGCCAAATACATTTTCACTTAGATCTTTCAAGCTGCGAGTAATTTCTTGTGGACCACCAAGTTCAACCACAGTACCTGGTTCTAATAAATCGTCAGCAGCAAATCTTTCTGCAACGTCAGCATATAGTGCTGTTGTGGCAACCGCAAACACTTGATTGAAATAACTGCTGCTTGAGCCAATGTTTCCAACAGCATTACCACCACCATTCACAATAGCAGTAGTAGCGGCTGCACTATTCACTGTGATTGGACCACTGATAGTGGTCATGTTATTGCCACCCCACATGGTAACTTTGGTAGTAACTGTTCCACTAATATTGGCACGTAATACTAAATTGCCACCACTAGTGTTGTTGAAAACCAAGACGTCATTGCCTGACACAGAAATTCTAGCATCACTATCTACACCAACACTTAATCCTGTATCATTCAATATACCTAGTTGGCCTGTTGTGGTATCGTCTGCAACTGCGCTCAAGAAATCTGTAGAATCTAAGTTATCCAACAACTGAGCATTGGTAGCAGTACCTTGGAATAACTGAGTCACACCACTGATTGTGGTTGCCAGTGTAATACCTGGACGAACTGTGGTAAATCCTGCAATTGCCACAGATGGAGTAAAGGTAGCATCTTTGCTGACAATAGCCACAACACTATCTTCAACATACAACTCAATCACAACGTGAGTTACTGCGGTATTGTCCGTAATGGTATTAACAATGGCACCAGTTTCGCCTTGGCCTGATGTAAACGCTGGCCCTACCAACAACCAAGATGCACCAGTGTAAACTCTTAACTGGGCGTTGGTTGAATCATACCACAAATCACCAGCCACTGGCGAAGTAGGTGCGCTACTGCTTGCGGCGGCACCTGATATCACAACAAATGATGTTCCATTATAAACGTTTAATGTACCAGCTGTTTGGTTCCACCACAATTGGCCTTCTAATGGTGCTGTTGGCGCAGTGGTGTCTGATCCATTTTCTAATAAGTGGATAAAGTTTTCATCCAAAAATTCACCGTAACCAGCATAGTTTTTGCCCACCAGGGTCATGCTTGAGTCAGTGTTGACTGTACCATCTGCTACTACAGCAAAAATTGTACCATCAGTTAAATTAATTGTATATGACATATAGGTTGCTCCGAAGTCTAAAAGTATTTATGATTTGCTAATCTACGCATCTTTAAGCAGCGGTTAAATTAGTCAAAGTTTGAATACGCACAGTGTAATCAATTTGAATTTGTCGATTCAAACTCTTTTGCACAGGGTGGAAAATCACATGGGTAAGTAATCGTAAATTGGTTGTACTTGTGTTGACACCCTTGAGCCCAAGTTCATCAAACACATATTCACCGTTAAAGTTAGTTGAATTATCAAATGCTTGCTGCCCGGGAGGCTCGCCGTAATCTAATAAACAACTTACCAAAATATCAGTATAAACTTTGCCAGAAGTATGTAGCACAGTCATGTTGTTGTTGGCAGGGTCGGTATCAGCTGCCGAATTATCGTCCACCACTTTGGCATAAGTTTCGTTGTAGAGGTCAGCATTTTGGCCTGTGGTATTTGGGGGCAAATATGTAATCACTCCAGTGGGATCCACACTAGATCCGCCGTTACCAAATGCCATTTCATAAATCCAACCTCCGCCTTGGGCAGTAGTACGGTGGCTTAGGGTTTCGGCCAAACTGATACTCATATTTTCATAATGAATGGCATTTTTTTTATCAACAAATATTTCTCCAGATTTAGGATCAAATATTTTTACAAATCCCTCTATCTTCAACATACCAGGGACGATCATGCTCGAGTCTCCACAAAAGTTTCTTTGGTTTTTGGATCAAAAATCTTTACAAAACCAGTAACCGATATTGAGCCTTGCTCATTTGGTCGCTCGGCACGTTCTGACTGTTCAACAACAGATTTTTTCTCAACGGGCTGGTTATTTTGTATCATACTTTATTTACCTTGCTTATAACCCTTTAAAAAACTGTGCAGGTTTAGTGTTGGTATATTGCAACGCAACGCCATTACTTGGTAAATATTCGCCTGGTTGATACCACGTTGTTCCTCGACGCACAGTAACTAATACTTCTCTACCGGCTGGCGGTGGATTGAAGAAAACAATTTGTTGAGCACTATTATCAAACAACCCAGTTCCGTATAACGCAACATCAAATCCATTACCAATTTCGTAATCCACTGACAGTTCTTGTAAAATACCACCAACATATACCAAAATAGCGCGGTCAATGAACTCGGCATTGTACTGGTCAATAATTATATTAGATGCAGCAGAAAATACAGTGGTAGTACCATCTGACAGTGTGACTGAGCTGTCATAGTAATCCTGATACTCTTCAATTAACAAGTTTGTGCGGCCCAAATTGTACACCAAGGAGCCTGCACTATGACTGTCAACTGCTGTGCCAGCAGTACCTCTTCGTAAACTACTTACTGTATTATTGAAAAAGTCTATTTCTCTGTACATGATACGTTCGCCATTGACTGTTAACACACCCCAGAGATTTATATCAAAGTTAGGTATGGTGAGCGCAGATGCATCTGCTACGTAAATAATATCATCAGTTACACTTAACTCTTGTGTTAGTTCTGTAGTACTGCTATCAGTCATTCGGTACGTGGCTTGTATTCCACGCATGTCTTGGAAAATACGGAATTCTAGCACAGTGGTAGCTGGGTCAACTTCAAGTATCACAATCACAGCATTTGATGTTGGTGCAGTGTCAAATGTAATGCCTGTACCTGAGAATGTGTAATTCTCAGGATCTATCAATTCATTATTAACACACACTTCAACTTCTACAGAATCTGCAGGCACGGTGTAAGGGCCAGTTGTGGACCCGTTGCCTAGGTATGTTGTTATTGGTCGAGTGTAAACTCGGAAGTCCATTGTGTCAAATTCTGCGCCAGGCACTAACTCTTCTGGAGCATGGCTTTCGTAAGGACCGATGAATTCGCCACCAACCACATTGATATCTGTATATCTAGTACCCAAGTATAGATCATTGAATGAACTGCTGTACATAGCATCCAATATGCCTGGGTAATACGTCGGAGTTCCGTCAGGCGCATAAAAAATATCATCATATGGATTCTTATCGTATCCACCAACATCAAACCCAGTGTTTTGATTGAACCCCGGAGCAGAAACTTGCACACCCGGATAGCTTATCCCATCAATCAACAATGACAAATCAAGACCAGGTTGATTTACTGTGGGCACATACAATCCCATGGTACGGTTTACACCACTAAGCGTGGCTGCATTTACCAATATCCAATCGTCGGGATTAAAGACTGGGCCAACTACAGCACTACTGCTGTCTGTATTGTTGGCTTCCCACACACGATCGTCATACCGGACCAATGTACCATTTTCGTATACTCCAGTTGAACTCCATGGAATCACATCACTGTAATATTGATATCGGTCATATTTTATTGTGGTCTTTATACTACGAACCAAGTTATTTCCCATCACCGCCGCAGCACGGCCGCCGGTTCCATTGCCACCTGTAAAAGCTATTGTAGGAGTAGAAATGTATCCTGAGCCTGGGTTAACTATTATAATGTTGGTAATATTTTGTGCGCTGCTTACGTCAGATACAGCAGTAGCAGATTCACCAGCATGTGTTAAAATAGTTGTTCCATTGGCTCTTGTTCCACTGGTAAATGTAGGAGCAAATGATGAACTAATACCTGCTTGAGTTACTGTATACAGATTGGTGTCATAAAAAATTTGTTGGCCTACTACATAACTAGTAGATGCTTGCCACTCGGTGCCCACAATAATCAGCGGTGCAACAGAATAGCCACTGCCACCGTCGCTAATAACAACGTCTTCTAATGACAGTGTGTAGTTAGGAAGCCATTGATTATAAGGTTCTACTGTCCATAATGTACTGGTGGGCGCAACATCACTGTAAGTGTTGACTCTTCCTGTACCAAGGGCAGTGGGTGTATCATACGGAGTCAATATTGGACTCATAAATTGGTTAGGCACCTGAACAGTATTGTAGAAAGCTGGTAAATCAAAATCTGTAGCTGATCCTTGATAGGAATCAAAACCATCATATATCAAGTTTAGTTCTCGAATAACAGTGTGATAGGGCTTGACTTCTTTGACATAGTTAACTACAAAATCCTGATTGTCTCGTTGATATATTTGATAAGGCAACAACTTTCTAATTTTATGATCGATATCAACTAAGCTGGTTTTAACCAACCATTCAGGTGCTTCAAATTCACTCAATATAAAGTTGAATACCAAAATTAACGCATAATTTTTTTCAACCAACAAGTCCCCAATTAACAATTCTTCATTTATGGCTTGTATAATTTTTCTTGTTTCTGTTACTGGTTCTTGGTCGTAGTACTGTGCATCAAATACTTCGACGTCAAATCCAAATTTGCCCAATGCATAATCCCAGAGTTCAGCACTGAATTCTATTGTGCCATCTTCTAGTCCAACTCTGGTCCACCCTAAATCTGATCTCAAATAAATTTCATATTTGCCTTGTGAATTTGCAGTAACTCTCACACTGCTACCAAGTGGTGCATCATACAGACTCAATGTGTCAAGATTGGCGGTGTTAGCAACTTCAATCACAACTTTTGTACTGGAGTTATAGCCCGGCAAATACCAATCAATATAACTCCAATATCTACGAGTGTCATAGCTCTGAACGCGAGTTAATAACAATGTTTCAAAGGTTTTGCTTGCGGTTACTTCATAAATGGTCCAGAAGCCATGTTGAGAACTGTCACTGACCACAAGGTACAAATATCCAACTGGTACCAGTACAAAGTCTTGATAACCAAGTTCTTCAAGGTTGGCTACTCGTGTATCCCAGGCACCAGACCCAGCTTGTGGCTCTGCTTCGCTGCTGTTCAACAACGAAAAATTACGTGTTTCGGATATTGGAAAGCGAGCTAGTACTAAATTTACCCGAGTCAGATAGTTTGTTAACGCTAAGAATCTATCAACAAACATGCTTTGGCGCGGTCGGAATTGTACTCCGTATCTAGTAGATGGGCTCAGCAATGGGTCTGGCACTCGATTGCCAACTGTGTCTGCTCCACAAAAACTATCTTGTAGTTTTCTGTATAGATTTTCTGGCAGGAATCCATCGCCACGGCCTTCGGGAATTAGATCATACTGTACGTGGACATTGTCGTTGTTTAATTCGCGATCAAACTCAATGCTCAAAATAGTATCTTGCGCACTGATTACATCTAACGCATTGTAGATTGCGGTGGCACTGGCACTAACAAATGCCACATATGGTATACCGCTGCTGCGAGGATTATCAATGTATCTAGCAATGCCAGACACGCTGAGATTTTTGCCAGCTACCTGGTTGATTGAAGATATTCCTCTTACCCAGAAATAATAAGTGGTTGCAAGTATTCCATCAACGCCAACTGCTGTGGCCACACTATAGCTGGATATACTTTTTGGCACACCTTCGCCGGTATAAGATCCCGGCGGAACAGTACTAGATATCCATTCATATACTTCAACTGTGCTGCCCGGAAACGTTTGTCCCCAACGACGAGCTGCATACACAATGTCATCTTGATTGGGATTTATAAATCTTACAGAGTTGGTATCCCACCAAATTTCTCCAAGTCGCCCGGCGGCCCAGATTTTTCCATAGTTGTTTAGAGTGCCAACATTGTAGGCAGCTGGATCAATTGCTCCAATGTAATTGATATTTTGTTGTGCAACTCCTAGAATTTTGCCTTGTAGTGGATCAAAGAAATCAAAGAATTGTGTTTTAGCACTGGTCAATTTATCATATGTAAACACTGAGTTGATCAGTTTTACATCAACCACTGGTTGTTGTACATGTATCACATTCCAAGCTGGAGTATTGTTTGCGTTGGCAAACGCATATACTTGTCCGTAGCTATTGTGTTTGGGACTGCTGGCCAACAGCACACCATTGGTATAATCAACTGCGGTACCATATGCATCTAATGTTGCTATTGTGCTGTTACGAACTTGTTGACCAAATGCAAACTTACCCGGATTAGACGCTGTTTCATTGGCGCTGGCAAAGTAATCGTAAGTGTATACCACTCCACTTTGTACTAATGGACCATTAAACGTGGTAGCTTTTCCATCAAAGTATGTGCTGCTTGCATCAAATGTGTTTGGTCTATACAATGTTCCATTAGGTGCACCTACACTCAATGTAGTTGCAGTCAGCGTGTCAATGTTTACTGCGCTACCAAAATTTGCATAGGCCAATGGTGCTGGGCTGCTAATAGTTTGTGTATACACAAACGTTTCAAACCCCATGCTGCTGAAAATTGTTCCAATTTGACCTGGCAATACATTTACTTTGTTGCCCGATACCGCAGAATTTGTATTTTTTACTTGTACAGTTAACAGGCCAAATTCAGCAGTATCTGACACTCCTGCTGATGCGGTAACATTAGGAACTGTAGATGAATTGATATCCTGTGCCAACACAGCCGCCCAACTGCTGGGCTGCCAGTATGTGGTATTTGTTATGGCTGTGTTAACTGGTACTGCGGCAACTGCAACGTATAAGTCTGATCCATTTTTTACTATGGTATTTTTGGCCCAAGTGCTTGCACTAGTCCAATTACTTGGAGTGCTTAATACCACTTCCATGTTATTGATTTGAATAGTATTGCCCGGAGTCAAAGTTGCATTTACAGTAGAAGTAATTGTGCCGTACACTCGGCTTTGATTTACTTGGCGTTCAACTGATCCAGCTTCGATCAATACACTGCTGTCTAGAGGTGCACCAATATACAAACTGCAATTGTAACGGCACATGTCCACGGCTGCACCATAGTTTGCATTCTTTACTGGTTGATTGCTGCCAATTACTTGTATTAAATTAAATGTGTTGACTTCAACTTCAACTACATCACCAACTGCAATAGTGGCTTCTAGTGTCACTGTATCGCCTTCGACAGAGAATCCGCCTCCAATGTTTCCATCAGTATTGGTTAAGAATGTATTGTTTAAAATTACAGAAGTTGGTGCCACTAACTCACCGCCAACCACTGAGTAATCAACTGTGTCAGCATCTGTTACGATGAACTTTTGTACTGTTCTGTCAAACACATAAACTGATCCAGCATCATCTGTAGTGTTGTAATCGCCCGGTGCGCCTATTAATACTTGTCGGCCATCTGTGGTGCAACTTATACTTTGTCCAAATTTTGCACCATTTGGTAGTCGAGCTGTGATTGTACGGCTGCTGATTGTTTGTGTTTGGCTCACATAGTATGTGCCTGTGCCACCTGTGCCTGTGCCAAACGAAATAATTTCTGTAGTAGCGCCAACATCAATTCCAGACAGTTTCATACCTACTTTTAATACAGGTGCGCCAGTAGGCACACTTGTGACTGTCATTGTGATACCTGATATGCTTGCAGTAAAATCAACTGAGAATTCTAATGTGTCAACAAAGGTAAAGTAGCTGTTGGTATTCACACTTATTTGTTTACCGGCTGCTGGTGCGTTATTAAAAATTAAATCACGACCTTGGATTGTACTTCCATCATCAAATTCATAATCAATATTTGGTCGTTGCACAACACCGTCAACTATGACTTGGAAACTGTAGATGTTTACTGCACTATACAAGTATTCGTCCAGAGAGAATACTCTGGTGCTACCATTACCAGTAAACGACATAATAGGTCTACGAACTAATTTTAATACTAAATCACTTATTGGTGGCGATGTAAACACCACAAGGCCGTTGGCCAGTGTGTAATCAGTGCTGTAAGTTAATACAACATTGTTTAATATTACTGTTAATTGTTGAGGCAAATCAATATCAATTGCATTGCTGTAATTAAAAGAAGATTGAGTACCACTGGTTGTGTATGATATGGATTGACTTGCAACTTCTACCAATCCATATGCAAATACTTTGTTAACTCCTGGCGCTCCAATGTACAACCATTTCTCATCTGGGCTCACTACTATGCTGCGACCAAATTCAGCTGGTTGTGCAACATCATTTAAAACTGGCGCAGTTAATAGACTGCCAAGCACAATAGTGCCGCCCGAATCGGGAACAACATATAGGACGGAGGCGTAGCCTGCATTGGCAGTGGCTGCTAGTCCAGTGCTTGTTGGTGCACCAACTGCAATCCAAGTGCGATTACCTATGCTAACTGACGAACCAAACCCGCCAATTCCTGTGGTGTTTATTTCAATAACATTACTGTCTTCACTAAATGATGACAGGTCTGTTCTTGCATACAAATAAACGCCACCACCTGCACTGTAATTTGGACTGCCTATTAGGGCAAACAAATTGTTTGTGGCTTGTGCAACACTGCTACCAAAGTTGCTGTTAGTGACCGGAGTCTCGGCAGCTAATGGAACAATTGGTGTAAACACCTCTTGTTTTTCCAATACTTCCCACAGGCCATCGCCGTTGTCATCAACCCACACACGACTGCCAGGTATAAAATAATTTGAATATGGCAATGTGTTTATGTCACTGGCTTGTGATACCCGTTGACTTTGCAGTTTAAATACTATGCCATTACCAGTTTCTACAATTTGATCAGAGGCCAAGAATGTGAATGCAATAGTAATCTGATTGATAGACGGTACACTTATAATACGGTAAACTCCGTCAACTTCTGATGAGAAAAAACGGATTATAACAGTATCGGCAACTGCAAGTCCGTGAGGGTTTGCAAACGTAACAACAGATGTGCCATTGAGATTTGCATTAATTTGAGTTGCAGCCCCAAACACATGTTCTGTTCTGTAAATTCCCCAATCATACTCGTTAATCTTGGCCACCCAAATATTTGTGCCTACAATTATACTGTCGATGTTTTCATCTAGTGCAGTAGGAACTCTTAAATCAAACACTGTGACGTCTACATCATTAACGCTTACATAACCGGCGCTGGGGAACGACACATCAGTTGGTGTGGTAAATGTTGTGGTTAAAATTTCTGGGCTAGGAAGTTTATAACTTTCATTCCATAGTTTGCTTAAAAATACAGTTTGATCAGCTATGCTTGTTTCGCCAGGCACAATTACTTGTATAACACTGGGATTGGATGTTAGTAGTGCTTCATTCAACTGCATTTCGTAGTAACTGCGATTTGCATTTGCACCATACACAGCTCGTTGCACAGCCCAATTTTCGTAGATGTTGTATTCTGCCGGGCCACGGCCAAGATCAGCCAATGTGAAAATTTCAGCAGCCCTAATAGTACCTTTGGTTCCCAAGAACTGTTTGTATAAATTGATCTGACTGATACTGTCCAAATTCAATGCAACCATGTATTCTCTAGGTTTGTATCCGATCAGGCCGAACGAGAACAAGTCTTGATTGAGTTCAAGATTTGCATTGTAGATATCATAACTGTTGGCCAACTGATCACTCTTATTTGGTAAGTTGGGTAATAGTCCTTGTTGTATTCTAGTGTAATCGCTAATCACCCAGTCGTTGAAATCAAACTCCACTTTGGGTTGTACAATAACCACTGCACTGTAATAGTAGTTTTTATGTAACACAATCTCGCCACGTGCATATCGACGATTTGGCAGCCATTCTTGTATGTTGTCTTGATTGAGAATAAATCCTGGTGCATTCAGTTGGCCATTCCAATTAACTGTGGTAGTTCCAGTTAATCGCACACGACTCTGTCTTGCACCAGACACTGGCTCATACAACAAGTCAGCAAATATACTGCGGTTATCCAACACAACCATATTTTCATATGATGTGAACTTGATATGGAAAAAGTTTATTGTTTCACTAGACAGCGAACGCAGAGTAAATGTATTGTCTAGACGTTCGACCACAAGGTCTCGAGTGTTAAACGGAGTGCGATCAGCGTTCAACACCATGTTCTCTACAGTTTGTAATGCAATGCTGTCAACAATGGCTCCTGGTTTTTCAACAATTAGTTTGGTTGCACCAGGATTCAAATTGATAATACTATTGACTGCCCATCCTTGTCCGCTCCAGTATAAGAATTCAGAAACCATTTGGTTCCAGTCTAATATATAACCATTTTCCAGCTGATTAAATACCAGACCTTGTTTTTGTAACAATGCACCGTAACTTAACAAGAAGTCCGCAACCAAGGTACGATTAGTAAACACATACCCGTATGGTATTTGCACCACGTTGTCGCTGTAATTTACAGGAACTCTAACGTTGAATCCACCTGCGCTAATGGTTGCAAGGTTGCCATTTATCAAACTGGCTAGCACATTGAAATAAGGCTGGGTAGCACTGTAGCCGTATACTGCCCATCCGTTTGTGGTAGACTGCACAATCACACTGCTGTAGGTCAGTTGGTCAAACGGTACATTTTTATAGAACAATAAATTGTAACTGTCATCGGGCAATAACAAACTTGAATTCAAACTGTTCGGACTGGACTTTTCTGTGTAAATTTCCACTAGATTTTTACCAGTGAACGATGCCATTCTGTAGCACAGTCGCACATCTAGATTCTTGAGATCTGCTGTGAGTACATCTGTAGAGTTGATGCCCGACAGTCTATTGTAATCCACAATCCAATCAATGTAACTGGCTTTGCTAACACCATTGCCGTAAATTTCAAGTCCGTTGGCGTCTAGACGATATCGTCTATTGTAGAGATATTGACCCAAAGATGTATCAAACTTGTAGAGATCTCTATCGGCAAACAAGCTGAAGAATTCAGCTGGACGAGTCAGTGCCAACATACGCATGATGGCAAATGGATAAGCACTGCTGGTGCGCCAGGCATTTTCAACAGGACCGTCGTCGCCTACTGCCCATGTTTTCTTAAAGTCCACGCTGTTGTAGTTGCCAACCATCACTGTGATTGGCGGCAACAATCCGCCTTCGGAGTCTGCTGGAATTACATTTGTCAGTCCTGGACGTTTGTATTTTTCAATCACATACGGAACAAGTGGATCGCGAACAAGTCCTAGTTCTAAGTCATCCCACAAGTTTAAGTTACCTGATGTGTATGGTGCTGGACCATACTCAGTTTCCCACCACAGTGGTTTTGTATCAAATCCCAACATTTCCCACGGTGTGGTATTGGGAGTGATAGTGTCATAGAAATAATCATAGATGCCGCGCCAGGCACCAACTATCAATGGTTGTGTGTTGTCAAGTTTGTTTGAAGCTGAACTGTAGTTCCAGGTGAATGCATTGTCAGCAATGTAATCTTGTGTTTTGTAATCTAGTTTGTTCCAGCCAACCCAAGTCAAAAAGTCTTTACTTAAGATGTCTGTTATTTCACTTAGACTGTAGTCTGTAGTTCTGAATTGTCCAGGAACAACATCTGTTTCAACCAATGGCACAGGGTTGCCGTCTAATTTTAAGTTGTTATAAATGCGTGTTTCAAATTCCAACAACAACTGATCTCTAAAGTCATTGAACGCCACTGTGATAGATCCGTCGTGTCCACGAATCACCAAAGTGGGAGTCACGTAAGTTTTGTCTAGATATATAGCAGGCTCAAACGCTGGGTACAATCCCATTTTGGTAGGAGTATTAGGAACAAAAGTTCCGTAGGTAGCTGTGTATTCTTGTATGGTTACTATGTCGCCAACTGACAGTGGTAACAAAATAGTCAATCGCGGACCATCAGTTGCAACAATGTATTCTTTATCACGTGTTAGCAACACATCATTAATGTATACCAATAGTCCTAGATAGTTAGCAGACGTATAGTTATAAATCTGTGTGGTATCAAACACTTGGGTTGTTATTGGAGTTACTGTGGTAGTTAACACAGTATACACATTGCTGGCCGGCAACATGTCTGACCAGTAGAATGAATTGTCACTAGTTCTGCCAGCAATGATATCAGTGATTACTGCTGTTAAAATTTCAGGCACAGTTAAATTAACGTAGTCGTTAGTGACTGCGGTATTCAACAGTTTTGCTTTGTACTTTTCGTACTCTCTTGAATTGTATTCAATACTGGCAAAAATGTTGTAATCTGGATTGCGCAAAAAGTATCCAGCCAGAGTCATTGGAGAACTCTGTTGTAGTATGTTCAGGCCAAATGGTATGATATTGCCAAGATCGCGAGAGTTGTTGGCTCCGTT
>Ga0181357_1000246_pt1 | contig 19370 bp, 20 predicted proteins | sample Fa13VDMM110DN_FD_130094 | JGI IMG/M metagenome (GOLD analysis project Ga0181357, IMG submission 130094) | Freshwater viral communities from Lake Michigan, USA - Fa13.VD.MM110.D.N | ecosystem: Environmental > Aquatic > Freshwater > Lake | place: USA: Michigan | collected 2013-09-24 | reverse complement strand
CCGCCAAGCCAGAAGTTCTGAAACCACATGCCCAGATAGGAAACAGCATTCTCAACTACCGTGCCGATCCACCCGATCTGCCCCCCATCTTCGCCGCTGACAGTAATCGGGTCACTGACTGTCTGATCTGCCAGCGCCACGGTCACCACAGCATCAATCTGCCGCTGTACTGAGGTAATGCTGTTTGCCACGTCAGTAGGCGACACCTGAGCTGAATTACGGACCCTGGCTGCGTCAATTGCAGAACTACCGGGGTTGCGGGTCAATAGCTTGCGAACTGTGGCGTTCAGGCCCATTATCTAGCTGCCTTGTTAGTGAGGTCTGATATCCGGTATTGCCCATTGCGGCCAGTAGCTACGGGCAATGAAGCCGAAGGCATCAGCTTTATCTGCGGCTCTGTCCTCTGGAAGTAATCGTCGAGAGCTTTTTTGCCGCCTGCCATTTCAAGGTTTGTGCTGGAGGGAGTATAGCTATCATTGCCCCACTTCCCCCCAACATAGCCCTGAACGCCGTTCCACTGGCTTTCGTCGCTAAACGTTGGATGGTTTGGCTTCTTGAATTGATCGGTCATGTGGCCCCGACCATCAGCCCCCTGTCCTGAAAGAAAATACCCGTTTACGTCGTAATCGTATTGGTCGTTAAGTGGTGATTTACCCGTAGATTTGGTTTGAGCCTTGACCCATTCACCAAAGGCGGCTTTCTTCTCTGGTGGAATTGTAGTGTCAAACTTTCCAGTGAAGTCCTTGGGGTCATATATCCTGTCGTCTTGAAACTTTGCATCGCCGAATCTGCCAAACTTGCTTTCAGCCATGTCGTTACCTTGAAGGACTCCCCGGCGTGAAGTAGTGGTCAATTCGTGCAAGGTTAAACCACTCATCTACTGCGTTCGTCGCCATCCGCCCTGAAGCGTATTCGCTGCGAATGAAGAACCGCTGAAGAATTTCAGCATCAGGAGCGGTTGCCAGCGTCAGGCTGAATGGCCCAGCAGAAACCACCTGATCGACTGAGTACATCGTCAGCGTAGCCGTACCAGCCCCGCGAACGCGGATCTGCAAGCCGTGGTGCATGATGACGTTGCCCTGAAAGCCACGCGGCAAAGGAGCGTACTCGTAGGCCGAATCAATCGCAGCCGATACGTCCCGATAAGGGTTTGCTTCTGTCCCGTCGTTCTCGCGGATAATGCTGTACGCCGAGCTGGACGGAGCAAGCCACGGCTCTACGTGCTTCGTCGTATTGTTCTGAACCATTGCAATTGCCCCTGAAGAATAGGAAGCAATGGAGTTAATCGAGTACTGAATGAGTTCTGGGGTAAGCCCGAGAGAGTAGTCGAACGTGAGTTGATGAGTCGGCGTTGAGGCTCCATCGAGCGGAGCTAGAACGACAACCCGTTGGTTTGACTTGTGATCTACAACCTGAATCTTGGTCGTGGCTGCAAAGTTGATTCGCTGCCAATCTGTCGTTTGCCAATACGACACCGGACGCGACGAATACGAGCCACCCTGAAACAGATACAGACCTGCTTCGTCGGCGACCCACGCAAAGTTCATCGTTGCGTTAAGGGACACGCAGAACGGCCCGATAGCGCCGATAGCGCCGTCTACCAGTTGTGGCTGCGCCCACGTTGAAGGAGTGTCGTTAGAATCAGTGACTGCGTAAGTCCAGTGCGGCCCAAGGATATAGAACGTCTCGCGCAATGCAAACCCGGTCGTAGTTGAAAGGTTGCCTGGAAGATACACTGCGGAATTAGCAGCGTTCAGGGATTGCGGCTGCGATGAATCCGAGAAGTACGTCACGGGCGTGCCAGCCGAATCAAGGCACTGATAAGCAAGACGTTGGCCGTATGGAGCAATAACAGACGGGTTGATGGGAGCCGTTAATGAGACGGTCTGGCTTAACTGCGTCAGGTATGGCGTAGCGTCAATGCCGTTTTCGGTAAGATACGAATCCGAGCAACCGAACATGTAGATGTTAGTAGGAGCAACTGCGGATACCGGGACAAAGGCGCTATTACCCGGTCCCGATGGTGACGGGACAATAAAGTAACGGTTTGGGTTCGCTGTCGTCGTTGCAATCATCGCTACCTTAACCGCATACGTTGGCCACACAAATGATGGAGGTGAGATCGACATTTCGATGATGCCGCCCAAAGATGTATAGCTGACGGGAGTAAAAACGTCCAATGGCGCAGGCGACGGTCGCGTAATGAATCCGTTGCTGGTTTGAATCAGGTAGCCAAATTTTTTGACTCCGGGAGTAGTATTTGTGAGGGAACCACTTTCTGACATAGTGGGCACGGTAGCGATTGGGGCAGCGAACAGTGGCTCTGCCGTCCCGCCAAACGCGCATACCTTGCCCGGTGCTACGCCAATACCGTTGGCGTCCATGAACCCGGCGTACATTTGCTTTCCGAGAGAACAAAGCGAGGCCGTAGTTCCGGTCGTTTCTGCGATCAACGTACTGGCCGTTGGTGATGCAAGGTTGGCAATTCTAACCCCGGTACCCGGCACGTAGAACGCAAGGTAGTTTGCTGGCGTTGTCCCGTTGAGGAACAGCCAGTTAATCATCGACGTGACCGATGCGGACGGGTTGAACACTGCGGAATAGCCGTACCTGGTGGCCACGTTTTGGCCGAAGAATGACACGTTCCGAGCCAGACGGGCTTTGTTTATGGCAATTTTTGTCGGGTCGATGAGCGATGGAGACGGAATCCAGGCTCCGTTAAAATCTGCAAGTTCGACCGCCTGTGCGTCACTCAAGAATGCCATAAGTTTATTGTTTGTAGAGGAAGTGGCGGGGCCGCTGTTACACGACCCCGCCCTTTGTTACATGGGCCGAAGCTGTACGGTGATGGCGACGAGAGACGTGCTCTGCGCCAAGCCAGCTGGAAGTAAACCAAGGCGATCACCAGCAGAAAGAAAACGCAGGTGGCGAGTTGCCGGAGTCATAAACTGAACCGTCCTTGCAGTCGAGTTCAGGTTAAACCCGGCGCTGGAGTTATCAGTTTGCACTACGCTGCCTGCCCCAGGTGTTGCCGTCCCCTTGTCGATGGTTACGGCAAGAGTAGAAACGCCACCCGCCGCAACATCAAACACGCAGGACGCATCAACAACCTCATACGCCCGGTCGGCGGTAAAGAAGTTCTGCGCGATCTGCTGCTGGGCGTTAAGCGCCAATTGATACGTCACAGCCATTTCTGCTGCAATCGGCGCAAACGTCACAATAACGCAAACCCCGACGCCCGTGGTGGTAGCCGAGAACTTGACGGAAAGACGGTCGCCGGCAGCGCCAGAAAGTTTGAGCGTAGCCGCGGAAGTTGCGAGGGTCGGCGTAATAACGGTGTTTACCGTGCTATCTCCCGCCATTGCAGCAGTCAGGATTGACGTACCAGCGCCAGCCGCTGTCGTGCCAGTATCCTTGGTAACGTCGATAGTCACAGCCGCAGCGAATGCAGTCTTGTAGATGCATTTCACGCCTGTAATGACCCGGTCGCGGTTAGCGATCTGGAACGTCTGGGTCTTGATGTCGGCGTTGAGATTGCAGAAGTAGACGGCGGTATCGCTGGCTGCGTTGGGGGTCATCGTGACGGTCACGGTGACGCCTGCAAGCGTGCTGACGGTTCCCGTAAACAGGATAGCCAGGCGGTCGCCAACGGCGGTCGTGAGATCAGCAGTGGTCGAAGTAAGCGTTCCGGTCGTGACCGTGTTGTTGACGATAGTGACGCAGTTAAACGTGCCGGACTGAAGCGAAACGCCAGCGCCCGGAGCCAGAGTCCCGGTGTCCTTCGTCACGTTACACGTCAGGGTGCCGGTTCCCTGCGTTTTCGCAGAGTAGGTGATGTTTGTAATCGTGTAGATGTTGTCGGCGATGAAGAACGTCTGGGTGCCAAGAGAGCCGTTAGCCGTCAGGTTAAAGGTGACGGTTTTTGATCCTTGCGAAAGCGGCCCGGTAATTGAAACCCCGTTCGGGTTGTTAAGGTCAGTAGCCGCATCCGCCGTTCTGGCTGGAATGCGTACAGGGACTGCGGTCCCGGCTGCGTTGAAAGCGTACTCCTGATAACCGTTATCAACTGCGATATCGGCAGCAGGCCCACTGTACAAACCAGATCCGAGAACCTTGTTGAACGGTGCCTTAAGGGCAGGCCAAATGCTGAAAGACATGATGTTGCTCCTTTGTTCGGGCGAATGCCGCCACCCGATGCGGTACAAAAACTTTGATGACTAGATCAGGACTGCTGCCCGTATGGGTAGTCTCCCATTCCGGTGCCAAGCCCCAGCTTCGACCGGAACATTGGCTTGATGAAAATGCTGCGCTGAAGGTTTTGAACTTGAAGATTGAGAAACGCCCGAAGCAAGCCGCCGGACCCGTCCGCTTCACCTTTCGGACCAAGGGCACGAATGTTTAACCTGTCGGCCATCGTGTACCATCCCCGAGATTCAGCCGCCAAGCCAGCCACTCGCGTTGCCAAAAACGCCATGCAGTCATCAATGTTTAACGTCGTGTTGACGTTGGTGGGAGGCGTGCCAGATGCCCAGTAATAGCAGTGAATCTGTGCGTCCTGATTGGCACCGCGAAACTGAAAAACGTTGTCTTGCCATCCCCAGTCCATCAGCCTGTTTGACAAAGGACGGTCGGTCCATTCGTCACGGCGCGGAGCCATTGGCACAAAGCGGTTGCTGGTGGTTACCAGATACCCGCCAGTGCCCGCCACGCCGTCTGAGACGGACCCGTTGAGCGTTCCGGTGGTAGTGCTCACGTTGGTCCAGAACCAGCGGCCCCACGGCGCGAACGTCGATGCTACGCCGCTCACCGTGACATCGGTATTAGTTGCGGGTGAAAGTGCAGTCGCCAGCGTTATGAGAATAGGAGATGCGGTCGAAGCGGTCGAGATCGCAACTGAGGCCAAATCGCCCCTCTCAAACAGTTCTTCCGGCTCGGCCATGTCGGTGACGCCGATAGCAATTGGGTCAACGTAGCTGGTGTACGCCGGGACTACGTAGAAAAACTCCCGACGCACACGCGGCGATTGAGCCTGCGCCATGATCTGCCACAGTTCCGGGTAGGCGACGTTAAAAAAGTTTTGCATCTGCGTATTGGAAAATCCAATAGACGCAGAGGTGTCGCCACCTTGCAACATTGCCCTTGCCGTATTGAAGACTTCCGAAACCGTATTGACCATGTTCGTTTACGCGAACACAGGCTTCAAGGGGGGTGCGATGGGGGGGCGTCCAGCCTTGCGGGGCGCTTCCTGTTCAGCAACCGGGGAGGCATTGAAGTCGGGCTGAACCGACCGGCACACCTTGCAGATCGTGGCCAGCGCGTTGATCTTCTCGAAGCACGCCGTGCATTCTTTCCAGCCCTTATGCTGTTCGCCAATGTTGGCAACCCACTTAGCATCGACGCCAAGCCAGACAGCCGCAGCCCGATGGATCTCGTTGATCTGCTTGAAGTCGTGCTTTTCAGCGTAGGCCTGACCTTCAAGAAACAGTCCCTCGAAATAGCCTTTTTGCTGGGCGTTCATTGTGCCCAGTTCAATTTCAGTAGGCTCGTCACCCGCGATAACCATGATGCCGGGAAGGAATCCATTGCCCGTACCGATGCGTTGAACGGCCCAGTGCGTGTGTAGATCCTTCGCGAGCGACCCGACCTCAACAAAGAAGTCCTTGTTGCTCTGACGCCCGGATGCAGTCATTGCGTCCACGTCCTGAATCCGCTGAAACATATCGGAAACCTTGAGCGTAGAATAGTTGCCTTTCTTTGCGGCGGGGAGAACAAACTCCGTCATGCCGCCGTTTCGCGTAAATCCGTAATCACGCTGGAGCTTGCACTCCAACGGGTAAACGGAAGCGATAGTAAGAGTTCGTGCTGTGAATCTATCAAACGTATCTACCATGTCAATGTCCTTATTGCGCGAGCAATGCCGCGCCGACTGATGGAAAACTTGTGCTGCTGGAACGTGAGCCGGGAAGAGCGCCAAACGCCGGGACTGCATCACCAAATGCAGCGTCCTGTTCGTCTTCAGCGTGCTTATCGATTCGGTCCTGAATGTCCTGACCTTCCTTGGCAATATCGGCTTGCGTCATTGCCCTGCGAGTCTTGACAAGTTCGATTAACGTGTCGGTCAGCGTTTCGGTGGGCAGTTTCCCTTGTTCAGCCCAAGCGTCAACCGGAGTCCAATACCCCTCACGCGGCCAGAGAGCGTCGGCACCGTACTTGATGCGCCAGCTCACTTCGTTGTCCGCTTCGTGCCAGTGAGCGATGATCCAAACATCGTGATAGTGCGGCATCATCTTCCGGCGCTTGTAAATCGGCTGCTGAACAATTAAGCCAGACGGCATAGTCACCGATTCGTATCCGGTGATGTCTCGCATCCAGTGCCAGAAGTCTTCCGAATGAACCCACTTGTACAGCGGTTCTCCATGCGGGTTACGCCCGAGGCTGGCCCCGATGCGTTCGTTCATCTTCTTGATCTGCTTTGGAATTATCATAGAGAGTAATGCGTTTAAAAATTACATCCTGCCAGCCCCGTGAATCGGTTTACGCCAATCGCCAATGTATTCCCCGCAAACACAGATCCGTGACTTTAGCCATCGCCGCGAAGAAAAAACAGAAAGTAATGCAGGCTATGGATCGAATCAACAACCCCAACCCCATTGATCCCGTCAACCGAATCGGAGCGCTGTCCGATATTACGACGGAAGCAATCGACAGGTTTTTGGGATTGCCGCCCCGCCATTAAAACGTGGGGGCTGCTCAGGTTGCCCCGAACAACCCCCACCAGGGGGAGAGGCTTACATACCTGTCGGGATGGTCAGGCTGGAGATGATGCCGCCGGAGCCAGGATCAGCGCAGAACGTGTTCTCGCTGGAGACGAGGAAGAAGTTCATGCTGGTCTTGACTGCGCCGTCGCCGTTACGACCCTCGAAGATGTACTTGCCATCGGGAGTGGAGAAGTACTCCAGTTCCTTCAGGTTGACGCGACCCCAGTCATCCATCACGACCTGGTCGAGACGGCTGCGGTCAGCTTTCTTGCTGACGAGGTAATCCACGCCACAGAACGGAACCTTGTCGTTTTCCTTGCGATTGCCGGGAGTCCGGTCAAGGTTGCGAGCGATGTCGGGGCCGGGGACGTTCCACATCACCACCTGATCGCCGGTGTTGAAGATTGCCTGACGCTGTGCCATGTGGCAAATGCCAAGAGTCTTGCCGATGACCGATTCGTCACGGCGCTGGATGCGGTAATCGTTGAGGATCAGCCCCATTGCAGACGTGAGAGAAGCGGAAGCAGTGTAATTCGGCGTAACCAGTTCAGGAACGGTCACGCGGCTCAAGCCGAGCGTCGAACCAGACGTGGTGGACGAATTGAAGTTGTACAACCCCAACCGCGTGGTGCCTGCGGCCAGAGTGACTGCGTAGTTGGCAACCGCGATAACGTCGGTGTTCGCGGGGCCGGTGACGGCTCCTTCCAGCTGAGCGGTCTTGTTGACCGGATCAATTGCGGTGACCTGAAGGCTGGTGCCCTTCTTGGTGGACCCGGCAGCGTTGTAAACGTCAACAATCTGACCAAGTTCAAGGCGCTGCGGGCCGAAGTTGGCTTCGAGGTAGTACAGCGGATTGGTGGCAGCCGGGGTTGCGCCCGAGCCGATGCCAGTGGCGAGAACTGCGTTGCCGGAAGCAAACGCCAGCGAGTCTTCGTAAGCCGTGAAGGTTCTGATGGCGTCCTTCATGGTTTTCTTGAACACGTTGACGACAGCCTGAGAGCTGGTCGCAGTACCGTCGATGGAGATTGTCGGCAGCAAGAACGAGAGAGACAGCGCAGTGTAACCAATGGTCATGTACTGCGTGGTCATCTGGTTGCCGTCAAGGAAGGCCGCGTTGTCAAGCGAGATGCCGCCGAACGCGCCGCCGACGTACTGTTCGACCGGGATACGATAGCCGAGCACTGCGCCCGAACCAGCGTACCAGGGAGAGACTTTCTCTACGTCGGTTTTCTTCAGTTCTTTGAGAAACGCCGAGTGCGAAAGAGATTGCAGGTAGGGAAGCTTGCTCCGTACCTTTTCCATGCTGACTGCATAAATCTGAGATGCGCCCATGATAGGCTCCTTAAAATGTTGGGATTAGCCGAGAAGAGCATCCAGCCCTTCACTTGCGGACTTCCAGTTTGGTTTTGGGAAGATGTCCCTCGGAGTTGGCTTACCGCCAGCACCTGGTGCCATCTTCTGCGACCCGGTAGCCAGACGGTTATGAGTCGCCTGACTTTGCTGCACTACGCCTTTCGTGGCGTCTCCGATCAGAGGTTTCACGATGCCGGGAAGGATGCGGTTTACCCGCGCCTTAAACTCCTCGACCAAACGCGCTGCGCGTGGTTCAAGGTTGGTTGTTTGACCGGACCTGATGGCCCTTACGAGATCCCGCTGGATGTCGCTGGTTTCCACCTTCTGATTGCGATTGAACTCAAAGTTCTTCTCGATTGATTCGTTGATCTGTGCGATTGCTTCGCGTTTTGCTGCTTTGAGAATGCCAGCAGGGAATGCCTGTTCGGCTCCCCTGAACGCTGCATCAACTGCGCTGGTGAGAACGGTGTCCCGCGCCCCACTAATGTAGTTTCTGTCAAACTCCTGCCAGCGTTGGTTGGCAAACTGAGTTTCGCGCTGGTCAATCTGCTGTTCGCGCTGCCGCATTTCAAGCTGTGGATCAAATTGCCGCTGACGGCTGGGGATCTTTTCCATCGTCTCGATGTATCGCCCGTTGATGGCGTAATCAAGCGCCTGAGCTGACAGGAAATCGTCCCTGTCGCCTGTTTCCCGCGCCCTGTCGTAAGCCCGGTTAATCGTAACGCGGTGAACCTGCGCTTCAATCTGCCCCAACGCCTGCGCTGCCATCGGGTTATTGCTGGCCTGAGATGCAAGGTAAGCGGGGAGGCGCTGCGCCATCGACCCAAATGCCTCAGGCGAACCTTTCTGCCAGTAGTCCATGAACTGAGTCAAGGATTCCGGTTCCGCAGAGTCAAACATGCTCTGCATGGCGCGGAAGTCGCTGGCACCTTCGTAGTGCGATTTGGCGTCTTCTACGGTCGGAGCAAACTCTTCAATGGACTTTACGAAGTTCTTGGCGTTGACAAAGCCGCGCATCCGGTCGGGCTTGACGTTGTAATACTTGCGACCCGCATCGTCGGTAAACTGCTCATCCCGTCCGTCTTCGTCAATAACAGGTTCATCGCTGGAGGCTTCGGCTTCAAGCGGTTCAGCGCCGTCTTCTGCCTGATATTCCTGTTCAGCTTCCGGTTCACTCTGCTGCTGCGAAAGTTCCGAAGATGACTGCTGAGTTGATGCCGCATCAAACATTGAATCAAGCGCATCGGAGGTGTTGCCGTAATCGCCCGCGTCTGCTGACGAGGACATGGGTGCTTCTGGTGTCATGTGGTCCTTTGCCCGACTGCTGCCGGGGTGAGATTTGCGGGGCATTACTGCTCCCGCGTGCCAACGATCAACGCTGGCGAACTTGGGTTACTGAAGCATCGGCGGCGCTGCGCCTTGTTCAGGTTGCTGTTGTGGCATCATTCCGGCAGGTTGCGGTGGAGGCACTTGAAGGTTTGCGCCTTCCAGAATCGCCTGCGTTTGATTTGATGCCAAGTCCCGGCTCGATACGGATACCGAGACTTTGGGAGTAATCGGCGTCGGGGGCGGTGCAGGAGGCTCCAGCATTTTCTTATACTGCATGCCATACGCGATGACATTGGCGTAAGCATCCGGCATCGTTTCGCGAATACCACCAGACAAACTCGCCTTCTGCGCCCATCCCTGAATAAGCTGAACCACCGTTTCCGGGTTATCCTCAAACGTGTCAGCGGGGATAGATGGCATCAACTGCATTGACCCATCTGGCTGCTGCTGCTCAATCGGAGCCGCCTGCAAAAGTTTCTGGATGGTGTCATGCACCTTGTCGGCATCATCAAGGCCGGGTGTATACCAGCCTTCCATCCCCATCAATTCCTTGTTCGATGCAATGTTCTCAGGGCGCGTTATGCCCCAAGACTGCTGAACTTGTTCCGGTTGCCCCAGCATGAACATCAGGAAGTCGCGGCGCTGCCCCCACGTTGTAGGGATAGCTTCGTTCGCTTCAAAGTGCCAGTCACCAGCCGTCAGTTCGTCCAGGTCTGCGCTGTTGCGGCCTTCTCGAATCTGCGCCGGTCCGTACTTGATGAGCTGGCGAACGCCATTCATCTTGGCGCGTTCCCACCCTTTACGGATAAACGTCCAGATGATCCCCAACTGCATCATGGCTGCGTTCTTGTTGATTTCAGCTTCACGGGCCGTTGACGCATTACCGCCGCCAAAGATCTGAGGCTGTGTGCCTACGTCCTGCACTGCGCCAGCTTCGACGGAAGCCATCCACGGCTCCATCTGCTCGCTAAAGCGGGACGGCTGCGTCTGGTGGAACGCATCGGCCAGTGTCGCGCCCACAGCGGCCAGCGTGGGGATAACCTGATTGGGCCGGGACTTCTGTTTGTTCCAAGCGGTCAGGTTCACAACGCGGGGATCAACAAACGTCAGAGGATTGCCGCGCTCAATAGTTTCCGCCGCAATGTTTAGCGCGTGGTTGGTCAGCAGTTGCGCTGACACAAGATCCTGACCTACGGGGTCAGCGTTTAGCGTAGCTGAAGCTGACGGCTGAATCGCAGCCCAAACGTGATCCAGTCGTTCGTTCTCGATCTGCATAATCTCACCGTTGACGCGGGTGATCTTGATGCCATCGGGAAAATTTTCTTCAAGTACTTTGCGAATTTCTTCGCTCTTGACGCCAGAGTACTGATTAGCCTGAATCCATGTGCGGGCAAACGCCCATCGGTTCTTGGCAGTCGTCCGCATCGGTGCGCCGGTCGGGGAGATGATCGAGTCGCGGACTTGTCGCCCACGGTCCCCTGCAACTCCGGTATTAGGCGTTCCAAAGTCATCGCCCTTTTCTCTCAGTTTTGGATACAGGCTGATAAGCGTTTGGCGGTTCTCTTCGTACTTGTATTCCAGCCAAGGGCAAAACCGCAGGTCGCTCTTAATGAAGAACGGCGTTGTTATCATCGTGCAATCAAGCACATAGCATTCAACGCGGCCATTGGCGTACTTCTGCACGCCTGACTGAACAGGAACGTCCGCCATCTCTGGCTCAACCAGCGACTCAGGCCCAAGCGGAGCGCCGCATTGCTGGCACTTACCTGGTTGCGGGGAAATTGCGCCGCACTGAATACACCGATACCCAGGTTCCCCCATAGGTTTCTGTTCAACCGAGTAGGTCGGCTCCTCGCGGAAGCCGTACATCAGGCCGTCAGCGTTCCACGGAGTGTACAGGTACGCTGGCCCCGTAATCCAGGAGTAGGTGGCAACTTCGATGTTTTTGACATCAACGTCCCACCACGAATTAAGAATCGCGTTGCACTCGTTAGCTGTTCGGCACGCCCGAACGCTTTTGTCATCGTCGGGGTCGTTCGCCAGCGCAATGACGTTTGGAGCACGCTGCCCAAGTACAGCAATGAACTTATTCCCGTACCCACGGAAAATGTTACGGGTGTAGTCGTAAGCCCCGTCGTCATCGCCGCCTGCGCCAAACGCACCGTAGCTGCTGCCAATTGGAGCGTAGGAAGAAACGCCGTTACGCATGACTGGCGCAACGAACTGCATCCCCCTGAACATCAGGTAATTGCGCTGTGCGAGGTTGTACTGATAAATCTTCTCAGGGGCAGATTCAGCGTCAACGTCACTCGCCAGCATTTCCATAAGCGGTTGCTTCAGTCGCTGAAGCAGTTGCTCCTCGGGCGTTGGCGGTGTTTCGGCAGATGGCGTCATTGCGTGGCTTCAGATTTCGGAGGCGCGTTGTATTGCGCGAAGAATTCGCGTTCAAGTTGCTGCTGGATTGCGGACTGTTGCGGCTTGGCGGTCGGAATTTCGTTCAGGTCGGGCTGCACCGGGACCGGCGATGCCAGATTAAAGACCGGGCGTCCGGTTCTGCCGATGGCCACAAAATCAGTAAAACTTCGAGTTGCTTCGATCTCTGACCGATGGGCGGTGTCGATGCGGTCCATCGCTTCGGACAGTTGCCCAAGAAGGGCGGCACGCTGGTCCATCAGGTGATCGTTCTTTAATTCAAGTTTGGCGTTTCGCGCTTCTATCCTGCGGAAATCAGCAAACAGCCGCAAGAACCCGATCAATCTTCGTACTCCTCGGATTCTGCTTCCTTACCTTCAGCCATCTCATCTTCAATGCCCATTGACTCGGCTACCTTTTCAAGAAGTCGTTCGATGCGATCCAGACGTAATTCGGCGCGGGCGGCGCGGGCGTCTTCCGCAGCCTGATCCATCGGAGTCTCAGTTTCAGCTTCAGCTTCAGGATGTTTGTCGCCAAACATGCGAGACGGCAGTTCTGGGCGTTTGGGCTTGCTCAGGCCAATAACAATTTCCATGCCGGGTTTCTTGTTCATCATGTGGCTCATCACTTTTTGCCGCCTTTCTTTTTGGTTGTTTGGGTCACAATCACCGCTTCGACCTGTGTTGGCGCATCAAGAGTAAACACGGCAAGTTCTGGCTCTGCTTCTACTTGAAACTCAGTGTTGCCAGAAACTGCGGCGTCAACCGCTACGGCAGGGTTGATCCATTCCGCAATTGCTAACTCAACTTCCTTTGCGCTAAAGCCGATTGGTCTATGCCCCACCAGAAACGTGTAATCCTGCGATGCGCCGGCAAGAATGCCTGGACGGCATCCACCCCATTCGGGGTTGATCCCGTGCTTTGCAGCCATCGCCGCGATGATGATGTCAAATGTCATTTGCCGAATCTGCCATATTTCAAACGCTTGCGCTCCGCCATCGCATCCTCTGCTTCTTGTTGCAAGTGAGCCTGCGCCGCTTTTCTCTCTCTCGAAGCATTCCACAGAGAACGAGCCTCCCGCGAGTCGAGGGCCATCTCTTTTTCCTTCTCCGCAATATATTGCTGGTTGTAAGTTGGCGGGCCTGTCGGAACGCTGCCCCTTAGGTAGCCTCCTTGAAGCGCGTCACTGTTAGTTTGTTTTTTTTCTGGCATTTTATTTACGCTTCCTCGAAAAACTGATCGGCCCCATGCCGTGCTGACCGCCCCAGTCCTGTTCGGCTTTCATCGCCGCCATGTGCCGCGCTGTCCCCGAAGCCCCCGAAGGCAACGCCGCAAGCTTGCGGCCTACAAACTCTTGCATCGGTTCTCGCGAAGCATCCTCGCGAGATGCCAACGCGCCTATTCTCAAAGACTGCAATACGAACGAACCGCCGCCCATTGCCAGCGCCGAATCATCATTTGTTCGCACCGCACCGCTCATGGCCTGGATCACCCCCTTGCACTGATTGGAGATCAGGAGTTCGGGAAGAACCTCAACATCCGGTTCCTTGAATTCAGATATGTAGCGTTCGTAGGCCGGGTAATCCGTCAGCACCAACTGACGGGCGTAATCCCAATCCGGCCCTTCAAGCCTGCCGCTTGCGGCTGGACGCCAGCGAAGCATTTCTCGCACAACATCCCACCCGTCCGAATCCTTGCCCTTGATCGGCTGCACCGACAGGAACCCGGTAGGCATCCGGTCCATACGTGCGCTAAATGCACGCCATCGCTGCTGCGGGTCAACCATGCCGCGCTCTTCATCGTCGTGAACGAACAGGAACGCTTTATGCTGCCCCAGCGACCGCTGTATGCCCTCGGCAACCGCTGCCGCTACTGACTTCCCCTGAATCCCAGAGAACGCGCTCTCAGTGAGCCACACGGGCAGGATGCGGGATATCTTGGCTTCCTGCTGACTGCGTTGGGCTATCTGCGCTCCGAACTCTTCAGGCGTCATGTCCTGCGCCAGAAACTCGCGATAGATCCGCGACCGTGACCCGACTTTGCCCGGTTGTGCTGGTTCCCGGCACCACCAATGCGCCGCGCTTGAACTGCCCATCGTAACCGAAATCCAGCGGGTCCACCAGTCTTTCAAATCGCCCATATCGACAACGTGAACCGCTTGCGCTGGTTCGCCGTTACCGCGATGTGCTGCTCGGAAATCGGGGAACATCTGGACCGTCGTGCCGCCCAGCATGACTTCACTGGCACCCCAAACCATCGCATCCAATCGGTCAGGCGATCCGCTGCCTGTGTACCCGTCAGATGCCATCGCGCACATCTGTTCTTCAAGTTTGGCGTAGTTCCCGACCAGATGGAATCGCCCCTGATCCGACAACAGCGAAATCGGTTCAGCCCGCAGATGCTTGCCCCTCGATGCCGTCACCTTACGGAACGGAACGCCGGGGTCCAACGCCAAAATCGTGTTTCCGACCAGATCGCCGCCGTTGTTTGTTTCGCCAACGATCACATCGGCGGAATGCCGATGGTAGGCCGCAATTGCCGCCATCGCCCATTCGTTCGGGGTCATGACGCCGGAAAGGTCTTCCAGCATGTACCCGTCCCCGTTAACGCCCTTTCCGACTACGGCAATGCCGCATTCATCGGATCTCGCGTTTGACGTTACTGACGGGTCAATCGCCACTACAATTCGGGCCATTGGGGGAAGGTCTTCCCGTTTAACCCGCGTTCGGTCAATCAGTAGCGTATTCCATAACGCGCCGGGGGTGTCTTCGAGCAGTTCGCCTTCAAGTTCCTGTCGGCCAAGGCGAGTGCCCTCGTACTGCGAAATGACATCCGCAAAAAAGTCTTCGGCCAGATTTTGCCGATTTTCATACGTTGAACCGCGAACAATGATTGCTTTCCCGGTTTTCTCGTCCTTGACCAGATCGTGGATGATTGGGCAAGGCTTCGGGGTCGTGGTGATAATGCAACGCAGGTCCGATCCAAGCCGATAACCCAGTTTGAACTGCGTAAACGCTTCAGGGTCATCAAACGCTGCGATTTCGTCAATCCATCCGCCGTAACACTGAGGCCCGCGTAAACGGTTTGGCTCCTCTGCGGAAAACGTTTTGGCGATCACGCCGTTCGGCCACTTGATCTGGCGCTTCGACGGCTCGTATTCCGGCATGAACCACGGAGGCGAACACGCCAAAATACCGCTTGGCCCCTCGATCATTACGTCCCGCACGTCGGCTGCGGTTGGCCCAAGGATATGCAGGATGGGATGTTTTCCGCCCTCTGCCAGTTGCCGAATGTATTCGGCTCCGCAGCGCGTTTTGCCAAATCCGCGGCCCGCCATCACAACGAAATAGCGATACTTGCCCTGCGGCGCTAACTGCTTCGGCCTTGCCTGCAACTTCCAGTCATACCGCCGCTTTTCCTGCTGCCGCTCAATTTCGCGGCTAATCTCGCCAAGATCCAGCCCCGCGATGTCAAAACCAGCAAGGCTCATGGGTTAGGCGAACAAAGTACGATTCTGCTTAAAATTCCACGTCCAGCTAATTCCGTCACCCAGCGTTTCGCGGTAGACTTCGCGGGAAGCCATCGACGTAATCGAACCCGGCGACTCTTCGGGAAGTTTATCTATTGCAACGGCCTTCATGCGCTCGACGGCTACCTCATGGGTAACAGTAATCCGCAAAATGTCGATGCGCCCCGAGCGTGGGCCTACGCCTTCAACCACGCCAGCCTTGACCATACGCAGCACTTCTTCAAGGCTGTCTTCCATGTACGTCGTGCGGTCCTCGCGTTGAACGCGGATCGGCAACGCCGGGAGCCTTTCCAGCAAATTTGGGGCTTGCGTAGTCATTTTTGGGATGGGGGTTGAAACGGTTTGGTGCGATGGTGCCAGGGGTAAGCGGCCCAGACCGTGTTACGAATCTCAGCAACCGTAGCACTTTCAGCATACCTTGCGGCTGAATCGTGCTACGAATTCATCTTAGGTCTGGATTTTGGCCATGTCAAATTAAATCAACTCCGTACTGTATCGGAACCGTTGTAGCGCATGTTATGATGGAGCCATGAGATTGATTGGATATTGTCGCGTTTCATCGCAAGCGCAATGTGACTCCGGGGCTTCTATTGACGCCCAGATCGAGAAGATTAAGTTGCAGGCCGCGCTGCTCGGGCATCCGCTGATCGACATCATCACCGACGCAGGTGAGTCTGCAAAGGATCTCGACCGCCCCGGCGCTCAGCGTGTTCTGGGGATGGTCAAGGCGCGTCAGGTGGATGCCGTTATCGTCAAGCGCATGGACCGCATCACCCGCAACGTCGTTGACGGGGGGAACCTGATCTCGATGTTCGAGAAGCACGGCGTTCGGCTGATTTCAATTGATGAGGGCTTTGACATGGGCACCATCATGGGCCGCGCCATGATCGGAATTATCACAGTGTTTGCCGCAATGGAGCGCGAACTGATCGGGGAACGTACACGCATTGCGCTTCAGCAGATAAAACAGTCCGGGTGCCCCGCTGGCCCCGCGCCATACGGCTACCGCTCACAGGAACGGCCCGTGATTGATGGGAAGAAAACGCGGATGCCATTGCTTGAGGACGAAGCCGAACAGCACACGATCCGCGTTATCCTCGACATGCACAGCCGGGGGGACAGTTACCGCGACATGGCCGCTGAGCTGAACAGAGCTGGCTACCGGACGCGCAAGAATGGCAAGTGGACGTTCCCCGCGATGGGGCAGATCATCAAGGCAAACTCGGTGGTGGTGGCAGGAACACAGGAGGCTGCGTAATGGGCGAGTTTAACAGAAACAATCAGTTTCAGATACCTGAAGACAAATGGAAAGCCCCGTCGAGGGCAATGCTGCGAAAAGCGCAACGCGCTACAGTGTTGCCGGGATTCCCATCATCGGTGCAATTCACTACCATAGACGAAGTTGACCAGTACCTATCTGGCGAGAAACTTCAATGCCTCTTGTGCGGCAAGATGTTCTTAGGGTTAGGCAATCACATCGCATTGCAGCACGGAGTTCCTGCAATGGAGTATAAGCACCGCTACGGGATACCATACCTTCGCGGGCTGTCCGCTGAAAGCACAAAACAAAAACACCGAGACTTCAGTAGTCTGCGGTTAAGTAACCCCGCAAACATGGAGTTGCTGCTGGCATCGGCTGAAAAAGGGAGGGCCGCGTCAAGGACATACAAGCCTCCAGTTAAGTCGGTCCAGAATCAGCGCCGGGACAGGATCAAAACAAAACGTCTCTATCTGAACTGCATGTCTTGTGCAAGCCTCCTATCCGTAGCCAGCAACGCTCCATCAAAGTGCGCCGCCTGTAAGGTTAAAAGAAAATACGTGTATGCGCCGTATGTCAAAGAAAACGCAAAACGGCACTACTACAAAGACCTTGAACATAGCAGAGAGTTGCTAAGGCAACGTGCTGCGCGGGTCAGGGCAAAGAAAAAGCTGGCTAACACGGTGATGGCAGCTTGAACTGATTTGTCTATACAGGACATGGCGTTCGCTTGCCGTTATGCTTATTGACTAACCTACACTGAATCGCATAAACTACTATAATGAAGACACCAGAAGATGTAGGATTTGCAACACCTGGCGAGGCAGCGCAATTTCTGCGGCTCTCGAAAGCAATGGTTCATAAGTTAATTGGGCAGAGCGCAATTCCTGCGTGCCGATACGGGCGGTCAGTGCGAATACCGTGGTTGTGGCTAAAAACTCAATCTGAAGAACACATAAATGCGCGTTCGGCGCAGTGAAACTTTCCCGCAGCACGTCACGCCGCATTAACAGCCCAGCCGTTATCGCTCTGGCTTTGGCGGCGCTCCGGTTGAAGCTTTACCTTCCAGCGGCCCTTGTTGCGGCCCAACCGGAACAACTTTGCCTTGCTGTCCCCTGCCCATCGTCTGATTGTCTACCAACCGAATGTCCTTGTTCAGGTAGGTCCAGCACTCCCCGGTCGCCACGATAAAGCAGACCCATTGCAGGTCATGGTCGATGCCTGGGTCGATCATGACGTGGGCGTGGGCAAAGCCTTTCGGCGTCCATAACGGAATGGGCGGGGAAAGTTGAATGGTCACTTAGACGCCAAGCTCCCGCAGCGCCCGAATCACCGCATCGGTAAACTTTTGGCGGATGTCCTTGTCAGGGATCTCGACGACACTGGTGTATTTCTTTTGCCCTTCGCTGTTTGTCCACGAAGTTTGCGGCAGGCCGATAAAGTCGCCGTTGTCGCCCTTTACCAGGCTGCACTGTTTTAGCAGCATGCCGCTTGGCATCGTCAAGTCAAAGGTTCCAAGTCGTTTGCCGCCTGTTGTTGGCTTCCAGTTTTCGATTGTCATATCCAACTCCTGATTTTTTGCACTGCTTTTGTCTCGGTTACGGTTTCGCCCCGTTGCGTTTCCTGCTCAACGCGGTTAACGCGGTCTTTCGCTTCGTTAATCTTTGTGGCAAACCGCTGCCACTGGATGCGGGACTCAAGCGGGAGGTCGTCCCAGTGAACGTGGCCGTACTTGCTGCCACCGACCGTTTCGCAATGCAGGTCGTAGATATGTTCAGGCGTCATATTCACTTTTCCCGTTTACTGTCGTTGAATGCGCGTAACCGCTGAACCGCTTTCACGATCTGCTTTGGGCGGCTGGGGCACACCGCAAAGTGCTTCCGGTCCTCTCGGGCCGACTGAAGTTTTCCGCACCAGCCACAAGGCCGCAGGATGGGTTTAGCTGGCATCAGGAACGCGGGCTACCAACATGGCATCGGCTATCCGGTAACAATTGCTTGCAGTAATTTCCAAATCCTCGTCACCAAAGTAAGCGCAATCTGCAAGACATCCCGCCAGTGCCGCCATAGCGAACTGGTCGCGGATGGTTGGTGTCCGGTCGGCTATGACGAACAGCGCATCGACTGATGTCGCTGGCTTCATGTTGCCGTCAAGATGCGTTTGTGAAAACATTGCATCGGCCAAAATCTGCCGAATCGCCTGTAATATGTTGTCGGTCATTTTTAATCTCCTTGTTGGCGCAGCACTCAAAGCAATCAGGCTTGTTCGCGCTGATTATCCGGCCACATGCACACTGCCCATCACCGGGCGGCTTTGGCTTCCTTGCCCTTGCCTGAAATCTTGGCATAGGGTTGGTGCATTTCATCAGGGTTGATCCAATCGGCATTATGCCCACGCTCTTTCGTGAACGCACCCGCAACCGCAACGAATGAGAACGGCAGTGGAGACGCAAGCTGCGCCGCAATCGCAGACAGACTCAAACTCAGCCACTTTGCGGGGGCGTGGCAAATTGGATGGCTGCGGAAGGGCGATGCGTTCGTCTTCGGGCAACGGCGACGTTTCGCGGTACTCCCGCTGGCGGTTAACGCGCTGCTCGTGCTCTGTTTCGGTGACTGGCACCTCTTCACTTTACCGTGAAGGTGGCACGAACGCAACAGAAAAGGTCAGCGTGGCCCAATAACGTCCGCTCATCTGGCCGCGCTAAGTTTTACCGGGAAGCGGAAGAAACCGTG
>Ga0181357_1000245_pt1 | contig 19383 bp, 34 predicted proteins | sample Fa13VDMM110DN_FD_130094 | JGI IMG/M metagenome (GOLD analysis project Ga0181357, IMG submission 130094) | Freshwater viral communities from Lake Michigan, USA - Fa13.VD.MM110.D.N | ecosystem: Environmental > Aquatic > Freshwater > Lake | place: USA: Michigan | collected 2013-09-24 | reverse complement strand
TTTGAACAAACCATTGAGCTTTATTCACAGCAGCGCATCCTCCACTTCAGCAACCGGCCCGCCATCAGTCCCAAGGCACCGCCCCGCCTGCGCGCAGCAGGTCAGGATCGGGCAATGCTCGTGGATGCAGATCGGGTGCGGCCGGGGAAACGGCCAGGCTTCGGGCACTCTGACCTCCTGCGGTTTCTGCGTTCGAGGTGTCCAGGTCATTCGTCGTCCTCCTTTGCGCGCATTTCCGGCCACACGGCCACCGCCCAAGCGATGACCAGCACGCCGGTGATGGTGAGCAGGGAAAGCAGTGCGTCGATCCAGCTCATTCGGGCCGCCCTGCCAGCTTTTGCATGGTTTCCCATTGCGCAACAGCCATTGCCTCCGCGCTTTCTTCCGAGTACCCGGCCGAGTACACGAGGAATGCAATGCGTTCCTCGATCCACTCTTCGCGGTGCAGCTCGTAGTCGGTCATGCTGCCTCCTGTTCGTGTCGGCCCTGCATCAGCGCCCAGACATCGCGCCGCATGCGGTCTGCCGCCTCCTTGCCAACTCGCTGCTCGTACTCGGCAAACCACGCTTTGCGCTGCTCGTTGCCCGGCATGTAAGCCAGCAGAGCCGCCACATTCGCCGGGATTCTAGCCTCCAGCTCGCGCATTTTCGCGGCGCTGACGTAGTGAGACTTCATGCTATGCGCCTTACCACGGTAACCGTGCCGCGTGAAACGCATGTGAATCGCACCTCCGGCGAGTGCTTTCTGAGGTTGCTCGCGACCGCCTGGGCCTGCTTAGCCGAGTGCGTATGCGTTTCGATTTCGTCGCCGACCTCCATTGCCTCGCAGCGCAGCCGAAACTCGGACTTGGCAGGGCCGTAGGCAGACACCCGCTCCGGCCTGACCTCCACCGCTTCCGGCATGCCGCCCATGATCTCGGCCAGCGGCGTGCGCCTGCCGGGTTGATGGCGAACGATGTAGGTGGTCATGCCAGCACATCCTCGTCCGCATTGGCTTTCCCGGCCGCTTCGATGGCGTCGATCTGATCCTGCGTCCAGCCGAGATTGTGCTGGACGAACGCTCGTTGCGCCAGACCGAGGCGCTTTCCGTCTGCCGCCTCATCGAGCATCCGCCGCGCCAGCTCCGGCCCCGTCGGCATGCCTTTCGCGCGACCTTCTGTCACCATCTTCCGAATGCGGGCCATGTTCTCGTTTTTGATGCGCGGATCGAAAAGCCGCTGCACCTCGTTGCGCTCGCGCAGCTTGTCGGCAGCGGCGGTGCGCTCGATGTCGTCTGTCCTCTCGTCGTTCAGGACTGTCCACACGTCCTTCGGAACCGGCATCCTGGCATTGGCTTTTGGCCAGCCAGACAACAGCCCCGTAACGCGCTCAATCGGGAACTCGCGCAGGGCGTCCAACCAGACCTTAACCGCTTTGTCCGACACAGCGCGGGCGCCGTACACGTCGGCAAGGCCGGACAGGGATTGCGCTAGCACAGGAGCATCAATGGGGCGCACGGGCTTCCTCCTCGGCTTCTAGTTCGGCCACCAGACGGGCCATATCAATCGGTTTTGCGGCCCCGCCGATGCCGGTCAGCCACTCGGAGCGGAACGCTTGCCAGCCTCGCTCGCAGCACATCGTCAGCACGTCGGCAAGAGGCATTGCAGCCTTTTCCGCCTCCCGGACGATTCCCTCTAGGGCCGTTGCCGTCAGGGGCGCGCGCTTTGCTTTGCGGACGGCAAGAAAGTCGGTCCAGACCTTCTCGGGAACAGACTCCGGCCTCTCGACAGAAAAAGCGCGCTTGTCGCGCTGTTTTTGAAGTGCAGATGCAGATGCAAATGCAGATGCAAATGCAGGGGGGGGTTTTGACGGGGGTTCTTTCGGATCATGGAAGGGGGGTTTTTCACCCCCCGTTTCCTTCGTCGGTCGACCCCCCTTCATGCCGTGTGCAGCGCCCTTAAAGCCATGCTCTGCACCGGCTGCACCACCTTCCGCACGGCGGTTTCGGATGTCCTCGTCACGGACCATGCGGCGCGAAAACAACACCCCTTCCGGCGTCGTGCTGCACACGCCGTTGTCGGTCAGTTCCGCCATCCACCGCTTTACGTCCTTGGCGGATTCGCCCACCAGACGCGCCAGCTGTTCGGCCGTCATTGGCTTGCCCGCCAGTTCCAGGTGGCCGTATCGCTCCGACGAATGCATCAGGCACATCAGGTCGATCCATAGCCCGCGAGCGGCCATAGAACACAGGCGCAGCGACTGCTCGTCGCGCCAGTCCTTCGGATAGAACTGGAAGGCAGGGCGCTTCATTTTGCAAGCGCCTTCGCTCGCTTCGTCGAAACCTCGAACACATCGGCATTGGCCTGCAGCTCGCCGCCCGTGATCTGCTGCAGTTGAATCTGCCGCAGCGGTGGCGGGCATTCGCCCCAGGTGTAAAGCGACGGCGCCGCAATGCCAAGCGCACGGGCTAGAGCCGTGGGCGATCCAAAATGAGATAGAGCTTCTTCGGTAGTCATGCGCGCAGTCTAGTCCGTCCTATGCACTTTGTCCAGCCTACTGATTGAAAACTTTTTAGCGATACCTATTGACACAGCAAATAGCGCAGCCTATTATCTCTCCATCGGCTGCACGTCGCAGACTCTACCGGGGGTGTCAGATGACCGATACACACTACAAAGCCAGCGTCCGCAACGACTGCGCGCGCTGGAATTTCACCTACCGCGATCAGCCGCTGACGGCGGTCGAAGAGCAGATCGACAGCATGCTGTCCGAGGACAAGCCCAGCGAGTTGCTGATGGCGATCGTCCGCGTGGCAATCAAGCGGGCGGTGCGCGAGCAGTACCACTCGGACAAGTCGATGGTCGCGTGGTACGAGCTGGTCCAGGCCGTCGAGGCCGTGGCGTGCGACATGGCGGACCTGCCGTTCGGTGACGAAGGCGACGACGAAGCGGAGGCGGCATGAGCGCATACCGCGACGCCGACGTCGTCAAGACTGGCACCGACGGCACGCTGCACGCAAATCGCTGGGCCGTTGTCGCCGAGCGCTCCGACGACGACTTCGAATCGTGGTGGGACGACGTGGTTGTCGCCCGCTGCGCAACGCAGACCGAAGCGGTGGAGTTTGCCCGCCACCTGAACGGGGAGGCCGCATGAAGCCCTGTCTGGATCACGCCACCGCCGCCGACCGTCTCGGCACGTCCCTTGAGGCCAAGCGCGCCGCAGCCATTGTGTACCTGCGGTCGCGCGGCAAGTACATCGTAGACGCCGACTGCAACTTCGTACCGACCAACGCAGCCAAGACGGACGTCAAGCGCACGATGGTCAACGCGAAGTCGGAAAGCATCGCGCAGGAGGGCGGCCGCTTCATGCTCGGCGTGCCGTCTTTGCTGCGGCGCCAGGCTTACTAACAACAGAGGATGACCATGACCACCGCAATCGCAACTATCCCGGTGTCGGATGTCGAGCGCATGGCTCGCGCCGTCGCATCGTCGAAGCTCTTCGGCGTCAAGAGTGCCGAGGAAGCCCTTGCGCTGATGCTGATCGCGCAGGCCGAAGGTCGGCATCCGGCCAGCGCCGCGAACGACTACAACATCATCCAAGGTCGCCCCGCGAAGAAAGCCGACGCGATGCTGCGCGACTTCCTCTCGGCAGGCGGCAAGGTCCAGTGGCTTGTGCTGGACGACAAGAAAGCCGAGGCGACGTTCAGCCACCCGTCCGGCGGCACCGTGACCATTGGCTGGGACATGGCTCGCGCAAAGGCGGCGGGCCTAGGCGGCAAGGATATGTGGGCCAAGTATCCCCGCCAGATGCTGCGCTCGCGCGTTGTCAGCGAGGGCATCCGCACGGTGTTTCCCGGCGCCACCTCCGGCATGTATGTGCCCGAGGAGGTGCAGGACTTCCGCTCCGAGCAGGCTGCTGTCGCTACGGAAGTGCGCGTCATCGAGCCGGAGCCTACGATGCCTGCAGAGCAGGTCCAGGCGCTACTGGACGGCATCAGCGCGCAGCGTGAAGACGCAGACATACGGCAGGCCGGGAAAGCCGCTCTGGCGGCTGCCAAGGCTGCTGGCGACAAGGCTGCGTATCGGGCGATTACCGATCACGTCCTGTACTGCATCGACGCCGCGAAGGTGGTGGCATGAGCGCGCATACGCCGGGGCCGTGGGTGCTTGTTCACTACGCCCAAGGCATGGATCTTCCGATCCCTTTCATGGAACACAAGACGGTCGCCGTGTTTGCGGATGGCGTCAAAAGGGGCGACGTTGCCTACATGCAGCACGGGCTTTATGGGGACGATCAGGCTCTCGCCAACGCCCGCCTGATCGCCGCCGCGCCGGAACTGCTGGAGGCGCTACGGGCGATCACAGGCGCGCTGAAATACGAAACGTATGAAACCCATCAAGGTGATGCTTTGTTTGAGGGTTTTGTTTTGCAAAGTGTCGATTCATGGCACAAGGCTTTCGAAGCAATCTTCAAAGCCACCGGGGAGGCGGCATGATGGAAGCCACCGGCCTGTCGCCGGAGCAGATCCGGCAGCGCATCGGGTGCCTGACCGCCAGCAACATGCGGCGGGCACTTTCGATGCTGAAGTCGGGCAAGCCGTCCGAGGATCGCGAAGCCTACAAGCGCGAGCTGGTGGCCGAACGCCTGGTCGGCTTCGCGATGGATCACTACGTCACCCCGGCAATGCAGCACGGCATCGACAACGAGCCGGTGGCGAAGGAGGAATACACCTGGGCGACTGGCAACCTGATCGAGCCGATGCCCAGCGTGCCGCATCCGGTCATCCCGTTCCTGCTGGCGACACCCGATGGCAGAATCGAAGCAGATGTCGGCATCGAGATCAAGTGCCCGACCTCGGCCAAGTTCGTCGCATGGAAGCTGGCAGGCGTCGTGCCCGAAGAACACAAGCCGCAGATGCTCGCGCAGTGCCTGTGCGCCGGGTTTGCGGCGGTCGAGTTCATCGCCTACGATCCGCGCATGCCGGAGGGCCAGCGGCTCTTCGTGCGCCGGTTTACACCCACTGCCGACGAGCTGGCGGCGGTCGAGGCCGGAGCGATTGCGTTTTTGCAAGAGGTTGACGAGATGTTCGAGCAGTTCACTACAACACCCGCCGTCGAGGCGTAAGGAGGCAGCGTAATGGCATACGAACCGAAACCGGGGCAGTTTTCCCTGTTCAAGAACGACCGCAAGGAAAAGGACACGCACCCAGACTACAAGGGCGACGGCATGACCCCGAGCGGCGAGCCGATCTGGGTAAGCGCGTGGATCAAGCGCACTGAACGCGGGACGTTCCTCTCCTGCTCGATGACGCTGAAAGAGCCGAAGCAGGACAAGCCGAAGCCCGCCGCGCGCCAGGACGACCCGTTCGGCGACATGCCGGACGATCTGCCCTTCTAGTCATATCGGGGCGCGCACATCCTCCCCCTCGTGCCAGCGGGCACACGATTGATGGGCCTCGCTCTGCCTGCGTTCGGTCCCCACAGCGTCATCTGCCGACGCAGGAACAGTAAGCCGCGTGCGCGAGCAAAAGACAGCGGCCAAGCGTGGCAACGCCCGCACTTTCAACCACAGGAGACAACAGATGAACACCAGCACCATCGCCTGGCACCGCACCAGCGACCGCATGCCCGACGACAGCATCCTGGTCATCGCGGCCGACAGCGACGGCGACACGTTCGCCGCATTCTTCGAGGACGACGCCTGGCGCTACGCCGACGCATTCCCGGCCCCGGTGCCGCAGTTCTGGGCACACTTTCCGGTAGGTCCGGCGTGATGCGAACTCGCCAGCGTTGGACGCCAGCCGACGACGCACTGCTGCGCGACCGCTACCCGACCGAGACCGCCGGAGTCGTGGCCGAGGCACTGGGCCGTCCGTTGAAGGCGATCTACGTCCGCGCGTCGGCACTGGGCCTGCGCAAAGCGCCAGGCGTGATAGCCGAAGTGGCCCGGGAACGAACCGCCCAGCCGGGACACGGCTCAGAGGCAACCCGCTTCAAGCCCGGCCAGCAGGGATGGAATACGGGCATTCGTGGCGTGACCGGCCTGCACGAGAAGTCCAGGCAGCACTGGTTCCGGTCGGGAAAGCTGAACGGCAAGGCCGCGCAGCAAGTCCTGCCGGTAGGGTCGTATCGCATGAGTGCTGACGGCTACCTCGAGCGCAAGTTCAGCGAAGCATCCGGCAGTCCGTCCAAGCGATGGACCGGCGTGCATCGACTGGTCTGGATGGAAGCGAACGGCCCAATTCCAGACGGCTATGTCGTAGCATTCAGGCCCGGCCGGTTCACCACCGACGTTGAGAAGATCACACTGGACGCGCTTGAGCTGGTGAGCCGCGTCGACCTCATGCGCCGCAACAGCGTGCATACCGTGTACGGCCCCGAGGTCGCGCGCCTGGTGCAGTTGCGCGGCGCGATCACCCGACAGATCAACCGCAAATCGAAGGATCAATTGTGAGCGAGAACAACCTGGAAACCCTGCGCAGCCTGCTGTTTGAGACCCTGCGCGACGTGAAAGACGGCAAGATGGACATCGACCGTGCGCGCGGCGTGAACGACATTGCCAAGACGCTGGTCGACACCGCCAAGGTCGAAGTCGACTTCGTGCGCGCCACCGACGGCACCGAGAGCAGCTTCATCGTTGGCGACAGCCCGACGCCGCAGTTGCCCGGCCGCACGACCGTGCATCGGATCAGGGGGTAACGATGAGCTTTCGAGTAGGCGACCTCTGCCAGTACGTCCCGCACCATCCGGCACTCGGCGTGCCGAAGTATCCGGTGCGCATCGTGCGGATCACCAACTTCGACAGCCAGCCGTCCTACTGGGTCACGCCCATCGGCCCGGAGCGCGAGGTGAAGAAGCGCGACGGCCGGATTGTGATCGAGCGGCCGAGCCACCAGACGGTCGTCAGCGAAAGCGAGCTGCGGCCCTGCTCGGAGGCGCGCACGCATCTCGAACTGACGGAGCGCGAGTAATGGACGAAGCCGACGCCGCCGACCTCACCCAAGAGCAGGCATTGACCGCCGCCCTGCGCCGCCGCCACGCCACGCTGCCAGCGGTCGGCGCCTGCTACTCGTGCGCCGAGCCTGTCGACGACGGGCGGCGGTTCTGCGACCGCGAGTGCCTGGAGGATTTTGAGCGGGCAGAGAAGGCGCGAAGGATGAATGGGAGGGTGGAATGACCCGCACGGGACAATCCCGCCCGAACTAACCCGAATTATGGTTTTTTTTCCCGTATGGGATAATTCAGACGTTCGAACCCTTCGCCAGCAGCGCATCCTTGCGCGCCGATCCGGCAGACGAGCCGAAATAATATGCGACCACACCCGTCCAGGCGGTGCCGAGCGACCCTAGCAGCAGCAGGAGCGCCTCACCGCCGGACGGCGGCATGCCGTAACACAACAGCCAGAGCAGCACGCCGTAGAATCCAGCCGTGACCGCGAATGCCAAACAGCCGGGTATCCGGCTGGTGGTCTCGATCTGCATTCTGCGGGCCGAGTCACGGTCGCCTGCGTCGATCCGCAGTACGTCGATGTCCAGCGCCCGCATATCTTTGGCGAACTGCTGGTCTGCTTGCTTGAGCGCGAGCAGCGTCTCAGGCGTGGCACCCGCTACGGCCTGCTCCACGGCCTCCTGCGTCGATTCAGGCAGTCCGAGTGCATTGGCTATAGCCTGAACCGCAACGCCTGCCAGCGGGCCTCCAGCGGCCGTTGCGAGGGTCGGTGCTACTGTTGCAAGAATCGCTTTCCAATCCATTGTCACGCCTCCAGTAGTGCGGCAATGCGCCGCGCCCAGCCCCGACCGAACGACGGCCAGGTCGGCAATGCCGCCATGAACTGCAGCCGCTGGGCCAGCAGCCGCCGCAGCAGCACCTCGGGCTCCTGCCGCAGCACCGCGCGCAGCGTGGCCGGGCCGAGTACGCCGTCGTCCGTCGCATCAACCGCACGCTGCAGCCAGCGCACCGACTGGCGCACGCCGGAGTTCACCGCGCCGTCGAAGACCGCATAGCGCACGGCGTCCGGCAGCTCGTCGGCGCGCACGGCGTCCCAGTACATGGTGCGATAGATCAAGCGGGCCGCCGCCAGCGGCAGCTCGCGCATGTCGCCACGGTAGCCGTGTTCACGCGCCACGGCCTCGGTGATCCCGTAGCGAGTCTTGCCGCCGGGGTCGGCCGCGTGGTCGCTGTAGCCGCCCTCGTGTTTCAGCAGCTCGTCGAATGCCTCATCGTAGGTCATACGCGGATCACCTTTCGTTCGAAGTCCACCGTGTTCTCGTTCAGCACCTTGCAGATGGCGGGGCGCAGCAGCATACCGTCGTGGTATGTCAGCACGGCAAAGCCCGACCGATGGTTCAGCGGGCTGTCCTCGGCATACGAGAACTGCGGTCCTTCAGGATCGGCCAGCGTGCCGCTATTGATCCCGTACCAAGTCCCGCGCCTGTTCGTAAATTCCTGCACTCGCAGCGCGTGGTCGTGCCCGGTGGCGTAGTGCACTGAGCTTTCCTTCGCGTTGTTGAAGCTCGAATGCACGCCACCTTTCCAGCGGTGCTTAATCTCCGTCCATCCGTTCGTGTCGGAGTTGAGGTGGATCGACCAGCACTCCTGCCACTTCGGGAAGTGGTCAGTCAGCGCGAAGCCTTTCAGGCCCTCGAACTCCGGCGCCACGGTGACCAGTTTCCTTGTAAATCGAACGCAGTGGTTTCCGATTGTGCGCACCAGCCGACAGCCGCGAGGTGCGGCGTCCTCGATCTCGCCCAGCCGCTCCTGACAGGCTTCGATCTCCTGCCGGACATTCGGCACCGGAGCGAAGTCGCGTCGTCCCCAGTGCGACGGGCCGACCATATCGAATATGTCGCCGTTGCCGATGACCATTTTCGGCTTGAGTTCGGCCACGAGATGCACTAGCGCACGGTGAGCGGTCGACTCAATGCCCGGCCAGTAGTGGGCATCTGAAAACACGATCACTGTGCCGCTCTTGATCTCCTGGTGCAGCCGCGTCGGCGACCTGTACAGCGCCTGCGTTGCCGGGTTTTCCAGAGGCGTGCGGTCATAGGGAATGCCGAACTTGCGCAGCGCAGTGGATGGCAGCGGCTGGCCGGTCTCCAGCTCGAACTTCCGCCTGCGCGAGTAGACCTGCCGCACGGTCAGGCCGAATGCGTCTGCTATCTGCTGCGCGTCTTTGCCTGAACTCCACGCGTCTTTCAATTCCTGGTCGCTGATTTTGCTCTTCATCAGAAGCACCTTTCATCGAACCCGAATGCTTGGCAGACCTGCAGCGACAGGCGCTTGAACTCGTGGTTGTGTTCAGCCTTCGATGTCGTGCCGCGTATCGACTGGTGCAGGTGGATCATCTCGTGCGCCACCGTGCCCGTTAGCGTCGACCAGTGCCCGCACACCTTTTCCGAGATCGTGATGACGTGCGCATCACCGTAGTGATACGTACCGTAGACCTTCTTCTCGCGCACGACGTGGAACTCGACCTCATCGGCTGCTGGAAGGTTCCAGTCTTTGAACGGCTGGAACTGCCGCAGCGCGTCGTATAACGCCGCTACACCACCCGGCGTTATCGTGAGGCTCATTTAGGACTGATGATCCAGTCGCGGAATGCGTACAGCAGGCCCCACAGCGCGGACAGGACGAACACGACGCCGCCGATAAACGAGGTCTGTTTCTCCATCCGTTGCAGGACGAGATCCACCTTCTCGGCGACTTTGATGCTGTCGCCCTCCAGAGCCTCCATTCGCGTCTCCAGCTTCGCCAGGCGTTCTACGATTTCGAGGTCGTTCATCACATCACCCGCGTGACTACCACTGGATCGCTGGCAGCAGCGCCAGCAGTTGCGCTTCGGTCGGCACGGGGCGCGCACCCGCCTGCACTTCGGCCTCCAGTCTGCCGAATTCTCGGGGGTTGATGTCGTTCACAGTGGCGGTCCTATCAGGTTTGGGTTGCGCCGGCCAGGCGATGGTGGGCAGCATGTTTCACCCAAAATCAGGAAATTTCGTAGGAGCCGTTGACGTGCAGCGTGCGACCGCTCGCGCCTGGGTAGCTATTGTCGTAATTGTAGATCTGCGCGACGGTTGAGTTTGGCGTGATGTAGCCCTGCAGCATGTTGCCGGTCGAGCTTTCTTCGCGGCCCGCCAGCGTGCGATTGATGCCGGTGATGTTTGCCGCGGCAATCGGCAGCGTGGCATTCACCGAGGTTGCGCCCGTGCCGTTGGTCGTGATGGTCACGCGGATCTGCACATCGACGCTTCGGCCGCGTTTCAGGTATCGACCCGTAGCCGAGGCAGTGGTGATCGACCCTGAACCCGCGGTGACTGTCGGCGTGTAGGCCTGCCAGTCCCGCAGCGCGTCGATGAAATTGTTCGTGCCGGAGTCGGAAAACCCCCCGTTAATGACCTGAGTGATTCCCGAGAAATGGCACTGGTCCGACCCCGTCGAAAAGATCAGGGTATCGACCGTGCCGTTGACTGAGATGAGCCGCGCGTTGCCGACAAAGACGTTGGCCAGCGATTCGATGTCGATCCGGCCCTGCGTGCTGTTTGACGTCGCGGTGCCGCCGCCGAACACGGTCACGACGCCGCTCGTCCAGACGCCCAACGCCGAGAAGGCCACGGCGTTCAAAAACCGCGCGGTTTCGTCCGTGAGGTTGCGCGCGAACATCCAGACGTGAACCGCGTGGAAATCGCGCAGGCCCTGCGATCCTACCGTCGTGTTCAGCGAGCCGTCCACGAGCAGGCAGCGGTGATATGCGCCCGTCCCCTCGTAGGTCATGACGACGTTTTCAAGCTTGTGGTATCCGGCCGGGTCCGCCGCGCCAGTCGAGAACTTGACCAGCGTGCCGCCTGTGGTGCCGTTGCGGGCCAGCACCATCAGGTCGCGCAGCCCCCCGCCGTTGCTGACCGAGCCGTCCCAGTTCAGGAACCCGACATCGTTGCCGCCGCCTTCGCTGTAGCTGCGCGCCAAAACGGTATTGGACATGCCCTCGCCGATGATGATCGCCTCTTTGGAGATGGCTGCGGGCCGGGTCGTGAAGTTATAGATGCCGGTGTCGAGCTTGATTACCCGGATCTGCTGGGCGGTCATGTCGGCAACGGCAGCATTGAGCGCCGGGGTATTGTCCGCAACGCCGACGCCGCCGCCGTAGTCTTCGAGTCGCAGGTGCCGAGACCCGAGCGCCTTTCGTCCTGCGGCTGCGGTTGTAGCTCCGGTCCCGCCCTTGACGATCGTAACGGCCCCGTCTGCCAGGTCGGATGTATTGATGAATCCGCTGACAAACGGCCTGCTATAGATCGTTGCGCCGTTTTTGTCCTGCACGAGAATGCTGTAGTTCCCGGCAGCGTACAGGATCGTCGGCGTGCCATTTGCGACCGCCGCGCCAGCGTTCGTTCGGATCGGCTGCGCCACTGGAATTGTCAAGGCTGCGTCTGCGTAGACGATCTGCGGATTGGTCTGCGGCGGCAGGTTCTCCACGCCGATCCAGATGTAGCCGTTCTCCAGCGGCTGGCCATCAATGTCGGTGAAGATGGGATAGGGCTGCTCGATGCTTTTTGCGCTCATTGCGTGGCTCCGCTTGATTGTTCCGCTAGTCCGTTCAGCGCCTCATTGATTCGCGCCTCAAGTTCGCGCCGGTTCTTCTTTGCCGTTCGCGCCTTGCGGATCTGCTGTGCAATGCTCAAGACCGGGATCGGAAACCCGGACGCGGCAAACTGGACGCCGCTTTCGCCGGTCATCTGCGCGATTGAGCGCATCAGCGATTCGTTCGTGCCGGAGGTGTTCACTTGCGTGTTTGGCGGCAGCGTCTTGATGTACTGCGCCACCTCGTTCAGGTCGCGCAACTGCTGCGCGCCCTGCTTGCCGAGGATGATTTCCAGCCTGTCATTGGCGTCCAGGCCGCGCACGGCTCTGTTTAGCTTATCGGCCGACAGCACTGGCTGGCCGGTCACATCAGTGCGGCTCCCGGACGTTGCCGCGTTGAGGATGTGGCGGATCGTGGCGCCCTGAATCTCTGCAAGCGCGGTTTTCCCGTCCTCGCCGAGCGTGCCCAGAACTTGCCGCAGGAAGCGCACTTCTCCACGAGGGGCGTTCAGCACTGAGGTATCGAAGGCGCGATCAGCAGACACGCGCATATCCTCCGACCCGCCGCGCCGGTTGATCAGATTGGCGACGACGGCCCGGTTTTCGAACTTGCGCGCCATGTTCTCGCGCGCCGCCCGCGCCTGCCGGAACAGCGGCCCCGACACTGGAGCCGTCTGTGCGTCGATCAACTTCTTCAGGACCGTTTCCTGCCGCAGTGCGCGTGCGTCGGTGCGATCTGCCAGACCCACGATTTCCTTCCGGAAGTCTTCCATCTGCGCGACCGTTGACGGCACGCCGACGAGGTTTCCGTTTTGATCCTCGCGCGCGATGCCCATCTTGACCGCGATCTTTCGCGCCGAATCAGTAACCGCGCTGGACGGCACGCCGGTCACCTGCTCGTTGAGGAATGCCAGCGGGGACGAAGTAACCTCCAGCTCGCCCTGGCCGATGGTCACCACCGCATTAGGGTCTATGCGAGCCTGCGCCTCCGGGGACTTGCGCGCATCAGTGTAGAGCGTGCGCACCTTTGTGCGCTCGTTGTTGTAACCCTGAAGCAGCGTTGCCGTCAGCTTGTCGCCTACGTCCGCCTTTTCGACAAAGCGCGCACCTGATTCGTCGATCATCCTTTCCGCAGAGGTCAACAGTGCGACGTTGTTCGCGCGCGCCCTGTCTCGCAGCGGCTGACCCTCCGGCCTCGTGAGTGTCGCCACCTCGAAGGCGAGCTGCTCCTCGTCGCGCATGGCCTGCCCCAGCGTCGGGCGGACGCCGAACTGCTCGGAGATGACCTGCCGCCGCATGGATTCGGGAGTCGCGGCCGCGCCGACGGAAGCGCGTCCGGCAGCAGCGGCCGGAGCAGGCTCGCCAAAGCCCGCAGCGCCCCGTACAGCCTGCACAGCGCGCCCCGGAGCCTGCACCACAGCCTGAGCCACCGGAGCGGCTACAATCGCCGCCTGACGCGCTACAGGGGCAGCCTGGCGCACGCCGGACAGGACTGCGCCGGGTGCGCCGACAATCGGCACGACGGGCGGCACGATCTCGCCCAGAGTCTGGCCCGCAGCCTGCGCCATTTCTTGGCCGACTTGCGTGCGTGGCGCGTAGGTTCCGGCCTGCGCACCACGCTGCGCGGCCTGACTCACGCGCTGCAGTGACTCCTGCGTGCCGAATCGGCCGGAGAGGATCTCTTGGGCAAGACCGGCGCCTGTGCCCGCCAGCATGCCGACTGTGCCGCCTGTGGCTCCGGTAGCCAGCGATAGGGCGGTTTCGCCAGCTCCGACGATGCGCTGGCCGATGGATGGACTTGAGGCCGGTGCAGCGGGCGCTACTGGCTGGGAAAGTTCAGGAACCGAGGCCTGCTGCGCTTTCGCCTGCTCGTACGCCTGCACGACCGTCTGAAACTCCGGCGTCCCGCGTCGAGCGGGATTCGCCACGATCCATGCCGCGTATTCCTCGGCCGTTGCCATTACCTGCTGCCCCGGATGATTGCGTCAGCGCGCTCGATCAGCCCTGCATCCACCGGAGTTGCTCGACCGGGCACGCCTTGACCGGGAATCTGCCCGACTGCCGCAGATAGCGCCCGGGAAGCCTGCGCGGCGCTGGGCGCGGGTGCGGAAATTTCAGGAACGCTGCGCAAGAAAAGGCTCGCCGTTTCGCTCGTTCTTGCTGCGTCGCGCAACAGGCCAGTAGACCTGTTGTACTGAGCGCGAGCCGCTCGATCCGACACGTTGAGCAAAGTATCCAGCTCTCCGCGCGTCAGGTTGATATCGCCGCTTCTGGCCTTAATCAGCAACTTCTGCTCAGCATCGGTAATGGCCCCTTGTCCAGTCAGCATCGAGCGAGATTGCAGCCCCATCTCGGCCAGGCCTTGGATGAGTTCAGTGGTCGCGCGTACGCTTTGGTCTCCGGTAAAGCCAAGCATGCTGGCAATCCTTGCCACCCCGAGGCGTGTTTCTGCCATTGGCCCGACGATTGCTTGAGGCAGTTGCGCCTTGTATCGCTGGATATCGGTGACTTGAGTGACCGCAGACGATGCCTGAGTGGCTAGCTGCGGCACCAGTTGACCAAGCTCCTTACCAGCCGCATTTTCCATTGAGACATTGACAACCGGCGCCGGAGGTCTAGAAAGCGTGCGCAGATTGACGAACGTTTGCTGTTGATCTGGCGTCAAGTCTCTAAAGCCGATTGCCTCCCTGATCGACGCAGGAATGAGTTCCGCCTGCAGCCTTGCCCTTTCCAATGGCTCGCGCTCCGCCAGTCGACGCGCTTCTGCGGCTTTTCTTCCCTCCTCGCTCCTGGCCCTTCCCTCCGCTTGCGTCTTCGTGAACGCTTCCCAAGCCTCCTTGCCCTCGGTCCCAAGATTGGCGATTTGAGCAGTGGCAAAGGCCGTGACGGCTTGAGGATCAAGGTCAAAGGCCCTGATCATGTCGCGCGCTGCGCGAGCATTTACGGTATCGCCCCCGTTCTCGTAAGCGGTTGCAAGCTCGTCCATTGTGCTGCGCGCAGACTCAAGAAGCTCAGGCCTGTTGAGATCAAGACCGGATTGAATCCTTCCAACCAGCCCAACGATTAGCGAAGCCTTGTTGCGCCGCTGATCGGACGACAGTCGATTTGCCGTCTCCTGAACCGCTTTTTGCCGCGCTGCATCTGGCGCCAGCAGCGAAAGCCTGGAAAGGCTATTAAACGACATCTGCGTCGGGTTGCTGTAGAGCTGATTTGCGAGCGAGGTAAATTCTTGCTCGCGCGCAGCCTGCGCTTGCCGAACCTGCATCTCCTGCTCAAGTGCCATCTGCTGCTGCTGAAAGACATTCCGCTGCTGCTCGAGTGCGCCGAATCGCGCACCGGCCTGCATAGCCTCGAACGCACCTCCCAGCGGACTGGCCGCCGCGAACCCGCGCGTGTAGTCGATTGGTCCCTGCGCCATGTCAGTCGCCTCCGATCATGCCGACCGGCATCTGCCCGCCACCACCGAAGCCGTAGACGTTTCCTGCGCCGTACTGCTGCTGCAGCGCGCCGACGTTGTTCATCGGGCTTTGTGCGCCGCCGAACAGGCTGCCGCCGCCGCGACCCGCCTGGAACATCGCAAACTGCGCCGGGGCGTTCGCGAGCTGCACGAACGGAGCAGCGCCGCCGATGATGCCGCCAGCTTGTGCGGCACCAGCTTGGCCGAGCAGTGCCGCAGTGTTCGCACCAGTCTGCATGCCTGCCGTCCCGACGCCAGCCGCCGACTGCTGACCGAGCGCGGTCAAGCCGCCGAGCCGTGCGTACTGCTGATCAAGCGCCGCCTGCAGCATCGCGGGCCGGAACTGGGCGAGCGCGCCCTGCAGATTTCCACCACGAAGCCCGCCGGTGGCCGATGCGCGCTGAAGCAGCGCCTGCTCGCCCTGCTGCGTGAGCGCCTGCAGCAGCGGACTGCCTGCGATCTGGTTGATTGCCGCCTGTTGCTGCTCTGGGCCGAGCAGGCCGAGCTGCGCCTGTTGCGCGGTCAGCGCGGGCTGTCCTACATCGACATACGGCTGAAGCAGCCGCCGCATCTCGTCGAACTGGCGTCCCTGCTCGTCAATGCCAGCCTGTGCGGATCGTTCCTGTGCGCCCGCTGCGCTTTTAGCCGAGCGCGACTGTGTGACGCCACCAATGACAGCCGAGCCGACTACTGCAGATATTGGATCAGGCATCGCTGCCTCCTTGTTGAAACTCGGCCATGTAGTCGTCCAGCTTCTCGCCGTACAGCGACAGCACCAGGTGCGCAGTACGCTGCGCCGCTTCCGGACCATGCACGAGCAGGACGGCCATCAGGATTACGTCGTAATACCCGGCACGCCAGACGAACGAGCGCGCATCGGCCTTGCCAGCCCGCTCGACTGTGTCGCTGGCCTGCCACTTCAGCACCATCTGTGCGACGGCTGGCAGCAGCGCAGCGGCGTTCGCCAGAAACCATGCGTTGCCCGGCATGCCGACCAGCGTGCGCCAGATCAGCGCATCAAGCTCCGGGCGGCTGACGTGGTAACTGTCGGCGTAGTCGTCGAGCGTCTGGATCGAGTTCCACAAGTCGAGCAGCCACGAGACGGCATCGGCAGGCAAAGAGAGGCCCTGCGTGAGATGCTGCCGCATCTGCTCTGCCGTATGTGCGTCGTCCTTAGCTGTCACCGTTCGATCTCGAAAGGCGAGCCGCCGGACGCTCGGAACTCGGCATGCGGGATGATATCACGAGATTTCGCGGCCGGAAACACGCAGGGTAAGCGCCGTCGCCGCACTGGCAATCGTCGAGATGAACGCCCCGGAATCGAGCACCTGGCCGACCAGCTCAGGGCAGGTATACGTCTCGTCAGGCTGCACCGTCCGGGTGTCGATGATCAGGTTCGAGTTGCTGGCCGAACCGCCCGTCTGCACCAGATTGACCGAGAACGTGCGGGAAACGGTGTCGGTGTTGGTCACGGTCGCCTTGTCGATGACTGCCCGCACGGAAGTGGCGGTGTACTGGGTCGTCTGCGTGGCGGCCATCTGCAGCGGCGGCACCAGCGTCTTAACGGTAACGGTCATGTTTGCCCCTGTATGTTGTTGGTGACGGTCAGAATGACGGACGGAATGCCTGGATGAGGCGCTGTGGCAACCTGCGCCAGAATCTGCACGGCCGTATCGCTGACCGACCACATCAGCTCGAAGTAGTCCAGCGCCTTCATTTCCAGAACGAAGTTCCAGGACGCCACCAGTTCCCCGTCAGTACCCTTCAAGGCTACCTGTCCGGCAGACTGCGTTACATCGACGCCGTTCTTGCGGCACCAGATATAGATGAAGTGATTGCCGCCAGAGGTGTTGTCCAACTGGGCCGAGAACTGGAAGTCGTAGACGCCCTCGCGGTCGACGATGATTCGGGAGGTCGGACTGCCACGATAGACGCCGCGCGACAGGTCGGTCGTGTCGAACGTGATCGGGTAAGCGGTGTTGATGGCCGCTGCCGTCTGGGTGGTGGTGTCGTAGAACGTCCCATAGCGCGGCATCTTCAATTCGCGCGGCGGCGGTGCAGCCTGCAGGCCATCGACATCGGCCCGCAGCGACTCGAGCAGGGCCATCGCCTGCGCCGCCTTGTTCTCGGCGGTCGTCGCCGCTACCATTGCTTCCTGCGACAGTGATGCCACTGCTGAGAGGGCCTGTATTGCCTTCGAATCGGCGCTTCCGGCCAGCGTCGCAATTTCGTTCACAACGTCCGGCGCAATCGCGTCTACCGTGGAGAACAGGCGCTCGAACTGCCGAATCTGCTCGTGATCGGTCAGGAACTTCGCGAGCTGGTCGCGGGTCAGGTTGAGCTTCTGACTAGTTGCCATGTCAGACCGTCAGCGCCTCGGCCCGCGCCTCGAGCCGGATCGGCGACAGGTGCGAGGACGAATCCCCACGGAACCGCTGCGCGCGCCACTTGCGCATGAAGCCCTGCCGGTACCAAGTCAGCCGCTTCTGCCGCTGCCCAATCGTGCCAGCAGAGATGAACCGGTCCTGGCTCCACGTCACCCCGTCGAGCGTGTACGAGGTCGAAATCTGCGGGTTTACGTCCAGATCCATCGAGCCGGTGAGCGCGACGAGTTCCAGCTCGTGCATGATCGCGCCCTTGGCCTCGTTGTACAGGATGACCGTGCCGAACTCCCAGCGCACCCGGTCGCCCCAGTGGCTGGACACCGTATCCGTGAGCGCGCCAACCGCGCTCGACTGCGTGTCGCCGACCAGCCAGCGGTCATAGCACCAGACCATGTTGCGGGCGCGGTACTCGGCAAACCCGTCCAGAGTCGATGCCGCCACGAACCAGATCGGCTGCCTAAGCGCCTCGGAGGCCGCAGCGTCGTACACCACTGTCCGGTCGGGCAGGTGAACGTACAACAGTTGATGGTTGCGGTCGTTGCGCGACTCCAGTTTCACCTGCGCGAGCTGGGCCTCCGAGAAGGTCAGCAGCAGCTCGTCGATCTCCTGCGTCGAGATCTTCTGCGCCGAGGCGTTGGCGGCGACGTAGATGCCCGGCGACTCGTTGAAGCCGGAACCCAGCATTGCAATCGCCTCGAGGAACACGCAGGCGCCGTGCGTTCCAATGGCTCCCTTCTCGACCTGCGCGCCGTCGATACGTCCGAACGGAAACAGGTCGCCGCCGACGTTGTCGAATACCTCGACGGTGTGCCGGTTGATCGCATAGACCTCGTTGCGCACCTTCAACAGTGCGACGACAGGGTCTGGATCGGCCTCGCTCGAGCCGTACTTGAGCGGATTGACCGCGAACGGGTTGCCCAGCTCGGTGACGACCAGGAACTCGCCATCGGTCGTCATCCAGTAGCCATCGACCCAGACCACGTCGACGACCGTACCGAGATCCGGGTCGGTGTTCTGCGTCAGCGTTGCCGCAACCGGATCCCAGAAGAACAGATTCCCGTTCGACGCGATGCCCAGCAGCTCGAACGAGTAGTCCATCGTCACGAACTTGCCGTCGCTGCCGACGTCGCCCAGCACGGTCACCGCACCGGCCGAGGACACGGTCACGAGCCTGCTGCCCATCACCCGGTAGCAGGTGCCCTGCCAGTTGATGCCGCCTCGATCCACGCCCGGACCCGTGCCGAGCGAGACGATGCCGTCTGCCGGACGCAAGAAGGAATCCGAGATGCCAGAGGCAATCGGCACCGGCTGCATGTTGACCGGATAAGACACGCGCAGCCCGGGCGTTGTGTCAGCGTAGATGCCGGTCAGGATCGGGATTTGCATGGGTTACCACTTCGCCTTGTCGGCCCAGTACGCCGCGCTCATCTTGCCCTTGTCGATGTTCGACGCATGCCGGGCCTTGAACGACTCGCGCCGCGCCTTGTCTGCCTTGCTCTCGCCCTCGCGCTTGGGCGAGCCGGAGACGCCCTGCTGGCCGAATCGGATCGTTTTGACCTGGTCGCCCGACTTGGCTACGACCACATGCGACTTCGTCGGATGGTCAGGCGTGCGCTTGGGCTTGTTGTAGCCGGAAACGCCCGCCCGAGCCAGCCGAGAGTCCTTCGCAGCCATCAGGCCGAGACCGCCTTGATCACCGCGAACCGGATCACGATGGCCTCGGCCAAGCTGCCTGCGGTCACGTTGCGCACGTTGATCGACGCCGAGCCTGCCGCACATTGCGCGTTCAGCGTGTACGCCCCGGCCGTGCCGCCCGAGATGTGATTCATCACAAGGATGTCGCCCGCCTCGATGACGGTGTTGGTCAGCGTGAACGATACCGTCGTGGCTGCGTTCAGGTTCGCCGCGTCAAGCGTGATCGAGCCGTTCGACTTGCTCAGGGTCACGCCGGTCGCCTTGCCCGAGCCGCTACCCTGAGACGCGGTGCCGCCAGA
>Ga0181357_1000244_pt1 | contig 19403 bp, 19 predicted proteins | sample Fa13VDMM110DN_FD_130094 | JGI IMG/M metagenome (GOLD analysis project Ga0181357, IMG submission 130094) | Freshwater viral communities from Lake Michigan, USA - Fa13.VD.MM110.D.N | ecosystem: Environmental > Aquatic > Freshwater > Lake | place: USA: Michigan | collected 2013-09-24 | reverse complement strand
TGAGTCTTTTGTTAAATTGTTTCGATATTTAGTTTGTTCAATTATTCGATTTAACTGCTCAAAATTTTGTTTTGGTAAATTTAATTGTTTAAATAAAGAAACAATAGATCTACCTTTTTTATCTGATATCCAACAATGCCAAGCATTTTCGCCAGCGCTTGTTGTGTTAATATCAATTTCTAATTTTGGTTTATAGTGAGATTGAAATGGAGAAAAGAAAGCAATATTATTTCCTGATGTAGGTTTACCTTTACCCAATATTGATTCTAATAACTGTAATAGTTTCAAGTTCTTCATTATTATTATAATAATAAAATTACTGTACTAATCCAATTAAATATTAAATTATTATTTATTAATTAATAATAGTCAGACACAAATAAATATTCGGTCTAACGATCGATTCAATAAATGAATCAATCTATTAATTAAATACGTTATTCAATTAATGAATATATATAAAATATTTTTCACAAATCAAACCTTTATGCAAAAAAATTTTGACTTTGTTTCGGTTCTTCGCCAGATTTAACACATTCTAATAACCATTCAGTTGGAATATCTTTTTTTGCAACATATTTTATGCCTAGTTTATTTGCATATATTTCATACGTAGTTGCAGAAGCTTTTGAAATTCTTTGATTTGGATTTTGAAATACCATACGAATATCTGCCCCAGGATTTGATGCAATTACATGTTTCATTTTTAAACGATCGGTTGCTGTCCATCGTCCTTTAGTTTCTATGTACATTAATTCACTGTTCTTTTTAATGAATACAAAATCCGGAGTATATTTTGCTTTGCGCTCCGGTACTATATAATGTATAGTTTCTGTTTCATATTTCAAATCATATTCAGTATTTTCTATTTGTTTCGAAACAGTTAATTCTAAACCAGATTTATAACCGTATTTATAAGCTTCGCTGCGGGTTTTACTTCCCGCAGAATGCCAATGATTTTTTGCCATGTTATTAATTATTAAAATATTGCCACCATATTTGTACAGTTAATGTTCTGTATCTCTCATAACTACTATTAGATTTATAAGTAGGATCTGTGAGTTGTATTGATTTTTTTATTTGGCTATTATTTTTAATAGATTTATATGTATCATTCATTATGTTTTTAATTAACTTAGTATTTAATGCAATATCTTCATTATCTTTATTTTTTATATTAGCTAATTGAGCTTCAAACACAGTTTGTTGTTTTTTAAAATACGCAGATGCACCTAATTCATTATCATCTACAATCGTTTTAAATTTTGAAAAATATTTTTCTGGATTTTTTGATATCATATCACGCAACTTTAAAGCTATATTAGTTTGTATTTTATAATCCGCAGCTAATTCTTTAGTTTTATCTTTATCTGGTAAGCTTGTTTTATCTTTAACCGAAGAACCTGTTTTAAATTTATCCATATCCGATATACGTTGTTTAGCTAAATTAAAATCCGCAGCAACGTCTTTCATCGGGCGCCATTGTTTTTCACCTTTTTTTCTAGTATATAATGTTTTGTCTGCACTTTTTAACATATATTCCCACGGATCTGTTTCACTCAATGTAAATGCAACATCAACAGGTATCTGTCCTACTGGCACGTCTATTCTTTCTAATCCTTCGATTAATATTCGTTTTAATTTTATCATTTTTACCCCTTTTTTTTATTACATATTATCTAAATCTAATTTAACAATAAATGTTAAATCAACATCATTTCGTTTTTTTATTGGCTGACCTAATTTTCCAATTGCTAATAATCGACCATGCGTATCATATAAACCAATAGTAGTTATATACGGCTTAAAGTCTGCAGATCTAACAAAATCCATATATGTAACATTATTATCAATAGTTAAACTAGGATTCATTGACATATTAAATTCACCAGATCCTAATTGCGCAGGTACTGTTAATTCTACACGTTTAACTGTGCTTTTATAACTAGCTGTATATGGTGTTTGTAATATGTTATTGTATATATAATTTGCACTAGATAATACAATTAATCCATGGTGATTAAAAACATTACCAACTATATTTGTTTGTAACATCGAACCTGTTTCATGTAAATCTCGCAAATATGAAATTTCAGTTGAATTCAATGCTTTATTATAAAACCTAATTTCATCTAATTTACCATTGTAATTATATGCAACTGATGATGTATTCCAACCACCTATATATGTATTACCATTACTACTAATTTGTAATGATTGTGTTGCTGGTGATGTTGGTGTTATTAACAATGGTTGCAATGTGTTACTTTGCAAAGAACCATTAACATATATTTGCATATAACTGCCAGTTTTTTGACAAACTACATGATTCCAACTAGAAGATACAGCAGTTGATGATGATACAAATATATTTTTTGTTTTTGTAACATCAACATAAGCACCATTTTCAGGATTTGGGTTAGATCCATGTATATAAAATCTAATTTTTTTATTTGAGTCAACTGTAATATGATATGGTATTCTAGTGCCAGATTTACCAATTACTGTTTGTAACGCTGTACCAGTAGACGATGCTGAAATAAAAAATGATATTGCATAATCATGTTCTCTATCATACTCACCTAATATACTCGTATTGGGTATAATTAGAACATTTGATGTGTCAAATGCTGCAGCATACCCTATAGAACCCATTGCACCGGACGTTGCATTAACGCCAGGTAATATATTAAGTTCTCCATTTATATATCGATCTGTTTTTTGCAAAAAATTATCAACAGTATGCTGTTTTGGTAAAAGTTCTATATCAACATAATCATTAAATCCTTCATAAAACTTACTCTCGGATATGAAATTACTAGCATTAATTCTAGTATCAATTACATTACCATATATATCCGATTCTAAGTATATTCCAACGCCACTACTAGTTGTCGATAACATAAATGAATTCATTTTAATGCCATCCCCAATTTTATTTTGAGGGATAGATAATATCGATGCAGTTTCATATAAAAACGCAGTAGATCTAAATGAATTATAACTATCCCATGGAGTTTGTTTTCTCCTATAAAACATATGATTTATAGAAAAATATGAAATAGTTTGCAAACTATTATCAATATTTTTTGCATCATTATATGTTAATTCAGATCCAATAGCTGGTAAATTTTTTTTGTCTGAATATATTCCTACCAATGGCAAACAACTAGATGTAGAACTACCAGATAATATAATCCAAGTCTTATGTACATCATAAGGAATGATGTTAATATTTTCTGGTTGTATTGGTTTAAAAACAGATATTGGTGTATTTTCAGAAACTGCCATATATAAATTAAAAATCCTACTATATTTTTAATATAAATATAGCAGGATTAGAATTATGTTATTTTTTAAACTTTTAAAAATCTAACTTAACACGTATTAACGCTTCTCGTTGAAATGATTTTAATAGTGGTTTACTTAATTTTGCAATTGCTAATAATTCTTGTCTATCATTATACAAACCAATGGTTGTAATATATGTTTTTGGGTCACTAATAAATGTTGACTGCGCAATTGCACCTAATGATCCTGTAGTGTATGATGAATTATTAGAAAAATTATATTCAGCATTCTTAACACGAACAAAATAATGTGTACTTGTAATTGTTTCAGAATTTCTAGCTGAGAACCCATATGCATCTGATGTATCAGGATTTACAAATAAACCTGATCCTGATATTGATCGATACAATGCAAAATGATTATTACCCTCAGAACTAGATCCTGTGTTTGAAAATATACCACCAGTAGATAGTTTTTGATCTAACATCTTACCATCTAGTACTACAATACCGTGATCTGGATATACTAATCCATAATAATGTGGAGCAGTCGGATTCCAAATACCATCATTTAACGAGCCAGATACTACATTATAAATACGACCAGATTCGCCATATGCAGCTGATGTTACTGATGAATCATCAATTAATTGTATAACTCCAGAACCTATAGTAACAGACCCAGTTGCATTTGCATTACGAGCTGATACTTTACTCATCGGTAATTCCCAGTTTCCTGGATCTAATCGTTCTTTAAGTCGATTACGTTTAAAATTAATAACGTATATATGATCTGTACTACCAGATCCTGCCGTAGTAAACCGGTTATCTCCTGGTGTTAATAATAATTGTTTATATTGTGAATATACTGCCTTTGATGGTGAATCTTCTAATTGACCCGTTGAGTCAGAACCAGAACCTAATGCATGCCCATATGCAATAGAATATTGCACTGCAGACCCATCATTTTCTGGTAGATCTTGCAATACATCTACATAATATTTTCGTTGTGATGTAGTTTGGGTTGATGATGTATGATGTGTAATTAAACTTGCTAAATTATCACTCCACAATCCAGCCGTTACAATTTCTTTTTGATTATTAATAACATCATTAGCATTATCAAATCTATTATATATTCTACCATTTCTAACATCGGTTGCTAACTGTTGTTGTTGAGCGACAATATCAGCAGCCATACGACGTGCCATATTTTCAATTTGAGCATTCATATCCGATTGCTGATTTGCATCCATAGATGCATTTGGAGTTTGTCCAATCTTAGGATATTGTTTTAATCGTTTAATAAGATTTATCATAGTATTTTATTATATTTTAGTTTCTGCAGTTATTTTCTTAACAGTTACCGTAATAGTTGCACTACCACCAGTTTCATTACCAATAATTGTAATAGTAGCTGTTTTATCTTCAACGTATTGTGCTTTAGCAGTAATTTGAAATTCAAAACCATGTACCGTAACCGTTTGAGAATCTTCATTATCGCCAATAAATCTAGGAGTAGTTGGTATAATTGAATTATTAGTTGCATTTGTAACTGCAATATCTAAAATTCTAGAATCAGATACGATTGCCGTATATCCCATTAATGAATTACCATTTGCCAAATTAATAGTATTTGGTGTTATTTTAGCAGTTTCACCTGGTCCTTTTAATGTTATAACAGTGTTACTAACTGAAACAACTGGTATATTTGTAGTCTGTTTTGGTAATGTAACTAATTTAGATCGCAATGCTTGAGTTTCATCAGGTATTGCTTCTACTACTGGCATATTCTCTATAATAGCGCCATAATAATCAGTACCAAGTGGATGATCTGGATTCCATAGTGTATAATCAATTTCATCATCCCCTAATGCAAATTGAGTAATTTGAAATTCATCACGACCACGAGCTAGTAACTCGCGACCTTTTAATGTTAGTATTGCATCAATTGTAACTGAGCTGTTATCTAAATATCCCATAATATAGTTATTTCTTTTTTAAATAAATATGTTACATTTATTTTTTATGATATATAAAACGAACCATCATTTTTCGCTGATTGGTAAAATAATTGATTACCTGTATTTTCGTTAAATTCAACAACTGGTCCACCATCGATTGTTTGTGTAGAGTTTATATTAAAATCTGGAGACATCATTTTACACCCTGCATAACGATGATTATTTGAACCGGCTGAAATTAAATCTTGCGTTCTTGCTAAACTACTAGAATTATATCGATATTCAGATAATGTTGCTGTGTTAAGTATTGGTAATAAAGCTTCACTCATCCAATATGGAGTAGAACCTGTTACATATGTAGTTCCAGCCCAATATACATAATCATAACTATATGATGTGCCATTATATCTTTTATCTGCAGATGCTGTAAGATTAAAATTTAATTGTTCAGTATATAATGAACTAATATTTCGTTTTACTAAAATACTAACTTCATTTTGTCCAATATTTAAACTATTAACTGATGGAGATACATCACTAATACTAGCTGTATAATAATCATAAGTAGACTCCAGAGTTATTGTAGTATCTGTGATTAATGCTTCATATGTATCATTGAAATACTTTACATTTGGTAATACATAATCCTTACTACGTTCTAATAAAGTTGGTTGTATTACAATTCCAACATTTCCAGCGGTGTTTATCGGTAATGTTTGTTGTACATTATTAAAAAATGATACATCATACAATGTATAAATTTTTATCCACTTATTTAAATCAAATCGATCTGAAAATTTCTTCCAATATCTTCTAGATATTTTAGTTAATTCTGGATATTCGTTTTTTGTATAATCAGAAGGATCACCAATATAATCATCCAATGAAACATTACCAAAATATGATATCATATCATTGTTAATATCATTTTGTGGAGAAAAATATATATCCAATTTACCTGAACTTTTTATATTAGTACCCGTAGCAACTTCTGTGCTAAAATTTGGATCTAATATATTATTTTCATTAAAAATATCGATTGCACGAACATTTAAATTATTTATGGTAGATGGTCCTATAGTAGGCGTATCAAAATAATATGTTTCATCAAATATATCATATGGTGATATTTCACTCCAACTTGTAAATGACGCTGATATTGCATTTTGACTTGGCTGATCTCCTAATAAACTACTAGTAGCTGCATGATCTACAATTTGATCAAATGGTAATCTAAATATTAATTCATCATATGAATCTGAATTTCCATTATATGAACTAGGTGCTGTTACGTGATTATTAAATATAGTTTCATCGATGACCGAAGACCACAATCTTAATTCTTGTATAGAACCAAGAAATCTATCAGATCCTACATCACCTAATATAATTTCAGGTGTAGCTCCAAATGTACTTAATGCTGATGCTGATGCTGCTGAAATTATATTTCCATTGAATGATTCTTTTGCTAATAAATTTACATATGTACCATCGGTTGATATATTAAGACTGATCCAATTATCATTGAACATTTCAATTTCATTAGAAGCATTAACATCATTAATTAGGAATATTCCATTAGTACCACTACTATACTGTATATCAATAACATTTGCACCAATTTTAATGATGTTCATCGTAGTTGGTATACTAGGATTAGTTATAACACTTTGTGGTTTAAATCTTATTTGAACTGTATTAACTTGTTCCGTTGCATTGATATTAATTAAGCCAGTACCACCAGTAGGTAAAACTAAACCAGGTTTTGATACATTAATTATAGAAATTGTATTATTATTTGATGCTGGTATTTGTGGTGAGTTATTCACGATTCTTGGTTGCGATTGTCTATTATCTGCTACATCATTTATATCAGAAATATTATTGGAATACTCTCTAACAATTAATTTAGATTGATCAATACCATAACAAGCAGCTAGTGCTCGTATACCTCTGTTTGTACCTCTAGTTTTTAATAAATATGGTAAATTATTAACAATACGCCGCCATATTGTATATGTACGTAATGATTCACTTGATTTATTATTTGGCAACACACTATTATTATTGCTAGTTGATTGATAATAGTCAGTTAATTCAGTGGACGTTGTATTATCAGATAATATCCAACCAAAGTGTTTTGCGATTGCTGGTAATAATTTATTTGGAATTCCTAAATTAGGATTTTCTTCTCTGCTATGTATTTTTGATTGTTGATTGATATGTAAATAAATTAAGTCAAAATGATGACCAATCATATTAACATACGAAGCTAAATTTGCATTAGTTTCATTGAATTTAATATATTCTGGTATTGCGTACTGCAATGCATTGAAATTATAACTATCATATATACTAGATTTTTCTTGCAAGTCAGTATACCATGTGTTAAATGCAGAACTACTAACCGAGTATAAATTATATGGAAATGACACTGAAGATTTTGGAACTGGTTGTATATAACTACCAGTTAAATTAACAACAGTAGGATTAATTAATGGGACATCATATGTTGTTAATTTAGAAGAAGATTCATAATATAAGTATTCTTCGAATGCATCAAATTTACTAATAATTTCGTTTCTTTTAAATTCAAAATCTGTAGCAGTAGTTTTAGATGTAAAACTAGAATTCAAAGCAAATGATGCACTTTGTTCAGTATAATTTTCAATTTGTTGTATTTTGGATCTAAAATTATATACACGTTCTTTTGCTGAGCTATAAAAAATAAAATTATTAAAATCAGAAAAATCTACATTTAATGGTATACCACCCAAACTTCCGGAGAATATAGTATTAAGTATAATATTTGATGGCTGTTTATCAGCTCCAATTAAATCAGACCAAGATTTAAATGTAGGATTTATATCAGGCTTTGTTTCTACAACAACACTAAAATCAGCATCTTTTAGTTTTGATATACTACGTTTAACTGGCTTTGATTCTATAGAAATTTGATCGATATAAGGTTGTAACTGTTCTTTTACAATCCAACACTTATAATCAACATCAAATATATCTGGTAATGGATCTAATAACTTAACATATAAAAATTCACCAACAACGACACTATTAATAAATGATACACATTGATTGCGACTAAAATTTAATAGATATGATGAGTAATAATTGGTTGTTTTATTAACAAATTTAGCTGTTTGTGTTTTAGATACGTTGCTAATAAAGTTAGTTATAGCTATTAAAACTTTGTCTCGAGTTACACTATTAACTAATATATTAAATTTAACTTCAGTACGATCCGGAGAAATTTCTTGTATTGATAAATACTGATCATTATAACTACCTAATATATTAGTAAAAAAATTAACACAGGTACGATATGTTCCTGCAACTAATTTAGTATCTCGTATAGTTTGTAATATCGGTATTTTTATAGGATTATATAATGATACTGGTAAAGAAAGATCGGTTATTAAATCTAATTTAACTGAATGGTTTCCTGTAATCCAAGATTTACCCGAATATACATGTAATTCACACGTAGTTGGTAGTTCTACATCATTTAAATATATAACTTGCTCATCAATAAATTGTTGTATGCTATTTTTGCGTATATCAATACGTTTACCATTAATTGGTGCGGTTGACACTAATATGTCATCGATATTTTTATATTGTGCTAGCATATTAATTATCTATCCTTTCATGATGGTAGTTAACTTGTAATTGAATAGTTCCTTACTCTGTTCAGCTGGATTATAGCGTTCAGTACTAATTACTGTATCATATTGTTGGCCTTTTACTTGAATATCATTCGTAAATATCGGTCGGCCGAGCAAGTTCCATTGTGGGTAATATTTTTTATCAGTATATGATACCTCCCAAGACTTGTTTTGCTGTTGATATGCTATATTACTTCGTTGATTATATAACTCATTTTCAATTAATCTGAATCTAAATTCACGATCTGAAGCAACAGTTTGTTTATCAAGTTGATATCGTTTATATACCGGATCTTCTTTATATTGATATGTACTCATTGATTTCCATTCTCCGTTAAAATCAACCCACCCTACAATATCATTCTTAGTACCAGCACAACCACATAAAATATTTTTACCTTTCACCTCTCTTAATCCACTAATACTAGTTACCGCATTTTCCCTATAGTATCCATCTTTTGATATTGTTCGTTGTCCCCAAGCACCATATTTTGACTGATATGGTGTAAAGGATACGTTGTCATTACTATATCTATAAACACTCGCGGCTTCTACATTAAAATCTTCGGGTAATTGATCAACAGAAACATCAAATGATGCAGCGGTGATTATTACAGGATAATTACACATAACTTCTAATCCATATTCTCGATATTCACCAAATGGTGAGGATGCGCCTTCATCATCCCATAACAAATCATTTGTATCTACAACATGTGTAAATTGCATGCCTTGGTGAAAATTTTGTGTTGGATTTAATCCAGACAGGTATGGTTTAACTTCTGGAAAAGAATTTCGCTTATTCATTGGAAAGTTAGATGTTGATTGAGCTAATACTGGACCATTTCCATCTTCACTACTTACTTTCCAAGTATATGACTCAGGACTTGATGTCATCCTAACAAATAAAACAACGCCATTTGCATCGGAATCAGCTGACTGCAGTACCTTATCCATACCCCATTCTGCTCGCCAACTAATATTAAATTTAAATTTTAAATTACGCTTCCATATACGTTCATTTTTTTTGTTAATAAACTGGCCACCTGCTGTCAATTGTTTTATCATTTCAGGTGTAACTCTAAACGTACCAGTTGATTTAGGACTATTACCGCCACTAAAACGTAACTGTTTAAAACCTCCTCGCAAGTTTACCTTAAAATTCTTCTTTTTACCCGCATCACCCAATCCACTCGTAGCTCCCCAAGTTACCTCATCAGGGTCTGTCCATTTATTTAGTGCATTTATAAAATATCCAGTTCTCACACCATCGGTCTCATTCATGAATAAAGTAGGCCGTGCGACACCATTTAATTGCCCCCAATAATTAGATGCATCTCCATCTCTATCTAAAATAAAATAACTATCACCGTCAGTACCAGGTAATGCGGAACTAACTATACCCTGTTCAAATGTATATGCTAATGCTACTGGGTAATCTGTGGCTTCGTCTTTAGTTGTTGGTATTAATTCCAATCTGCGAGTAATCACATCTTGCTCAAACGTTGTATTTGATAATGTATTTTTTATTTCAGATTCTAATTCTTTATCAAAGCCTTTTAACCCAGTAGTCTGTACAGCTTCAACTGGAAATTCAAAATATTGAAACCTAGTATTGAAAAGTTTTAATGCCGTTTCTACACTAAATTGCGAAGTTATCGGTTCGACTGAAATTGTTTGATTTGTTGTTTTAGTTGCATCTTCAAACAATTTTATATTGCCAGCTGGATCTCGTTCCTCTGCATAAGTTTGATACACATAACCCGAATTTAAATATTTAATTGCATCTGGTTTATTAACACTACTAGGCATAAATTTTATCTAATTACTTTGAAATATATTTGATCTGTAATGTATTGTTCTTCAACTCCATTTACAATTTTAAATTCTAAACGATAATTACGTTCTGGCATAAATCCATTAAAATCTATTAGAATAAAATTGCTAGTCGAATCACAACTTACTTTAGTATAAATATCATCATACGGAATTATTACTTCATCTGTAGCAGCATCTAATACTGTGTAATATGTAGTTGCTGGTAATCGTTTAACAACTTGTTGTGGAAATAAATTAGTTGGTGACTTTTGTGGATATTTATCTCGAGAATATATTCGTATTTTAGTCACCTCAGTGTCTTTATAAGCCGGTTTAACGTTGGTATATGCAATAAATGATTCAGTGTCTACCGCAGCTAACGATCCTGTTGTATAAGTGCTGTTATCCCAATACATTAGCAGTTTAGGAACATAAATTGTATTGGTTTCTCTACTAAAATATCGAATATACCCAGCTACACTGCTATCAGCTTCATATGCATCATTAAATTTAAGTAAAAATCCATTATTAGGAACAATATAACCATTACTACCACTAACCCAATATTTCACAGCATTTGTTACATTTAAATTAATATCTGTAGTTCTCGTAGTAGTATTATATGATTGCTGCGTTAATGAGCCGCTTAACCAACTACCACCAGCTCCAGAACCTGATACAGCAATTGCAGAGCCTGTTAATTGTATATTTTGGCTTCCTGATATCCAATATTCGCCAACTTCTGAATCTAAAGACCATGAAGCGTGTGGCTTTGCCCAAGAAGCCCCATCCGTAACCAATACATCTGTTAAATATCCGGTACCATTAGTCCATGGCTGTGCTGCCATAAGACAATCAACTGTAACATCAGATGCTAAATTTTTAACATCAGTTGCAAATAATTGCAACATGAATTTACAATTATTAACAGACACGGAATATTTTGATAATGAGCTACTAATCTCGGTCATATCAAATTTGAGTAAAGATCTAGATCTCAATAAATAACTACCAGATGTATTGAAACGTTTACCAATTTCCAATACCTCATCTAATCCAGTATTCATATCTGGTAACGATTCATACATAGTAGTATCACTATTACTATAAAATATTTTAAACATATATATTATTTCTTATTTACATCGATGTTATAATAGAACCCTTAATATCAGAATCTGGAAATTTTACCTCAAATATGCTAGGATCTTGCGATGTATAAATAACTCCATTCTTCGTTGCTCTTGATATATCATAGCTAAGTCCAAAATAATTTGAAGAAGTTCCATTTTTACTAGTAATATTAATCGGTCCAACTGTTTGTACACCTTTTATATTAGCTAATATATTTTGTATATCCCCTAGTATAATTGGTTGATATATTTGCCATTTATCAATTAAAAAATAATTTTTTAATGCATTGATACATCGCAATAATATTTCATTGTTATTATAATTTGGTAGTACTGATATTGTAAACTCAACTCCAATGTTAATTATCGATCCCTGTTTAATTGATATTTGTTCGGTTAATGAACGATATTGATTTAAATATGTAGTTAAATTAGTAATTACCGGGTGTGTGGTTGCAATTTGTTGCAATTGTTTAGAGTCATTATAACCTAAAACATATATATCAGTTGTTTTAGTAGTTGAATTTGGTTTCACATATGTTTTTGCTATAGAACCAAATTTTCTAGGCATAGCATAAATTCTAGATATATAATCTTGCGCGACAACTATTCTATTTTGCGATGAAAATATTGCAGCTGCATTCTGTTTGATTTCATCAATAGTTTCTGCTCCATTTCCGCCTGTTGCTGGTGAAGCATTATTAACATACACACTCTGTTTGCAATATTTAAGTGTAGGTGCAACTAACGTTGTATTGTTTGCATTGTCTAAAAATTCAATTGATTCTATTTTAGTTATTTGTTTTGCTTTAACATTATCCAAAATACCATTACACACTTTATAACTAACTACCAATGTGGTATTTGCAGGAGCTTGTCCGTATGTTTTTGTATATAAAAAATTATTAGGATCTATACTATCACTTAAAATTATATTGTTATCACCTTTAGCAATGAAAGAGTTAACTGATGGAACGATAGTTGTATCATGATTTGACGAAATACCAGAACCAAATCGCAACTCATATGTTCCATCACCTCGTAATCTGCTAATGAATCGTTTAGCAGCTGTTTTATATTCTAGTAAAAAATTTTGCGTATTTAGACCTGCAGTATATTTTGTATATGGTATTAAATCTTGTGCTAAGTATGGTACTTCATACCAAACATCACCAGAACTATCAACAACTGAAATAATTTCTGCAATATTAGAGTCCGATAATACTATTTTATCATATGGTACTGGTGATTGAAATGAAAAATTAACAGTTTTAACTAAACCACTAACAGCTGTTACTGTTTTCTTAATTAAATAATATGTCGGCTCACCGGTAGTCGCATTCTTTGTATGAACCTGACATTCATCTATAATTGTTGTATTGACCGTACTAAAATCTACATAATCATTTACTATGAATTTTGAATCAGAAGATTGAACTCCTAATTGCATTCCTGGTTTAATAACTAATGCATATGACATATCTGGCACATTGTTAGTACCGGATCCTTTAGCTGGCACTAACTGATATACGTCTAATTCTACGTATGCTGGTGCAATGTTTGACGGACGATACCCAAGAGCATATGCTAAGTCATAAACATTAGCACGTTCAGTTGCATGATCTAAAAGTGATTCTTTTAAATTGGTATCAGTATAAAATGATAACACATCACCAACATATGCTGCTAATTCTAAAAAAATCATACCTGGATCTGACTCATTAAAGTCAGTGTATGAATCTGGAAAATATTGTTTCGTAAAATCTATTAGATTCTGTTTAAACGAATTAAAATCTTTTCCTAAATATGAAATATTCTTTGTTGTTTTCACGAGATAATACTTTATTCTATAGTTAATACTCCATCAGAATTAATTGCCAATGTTAATGATTCAGTTTTAAATGTACTATTTAATACCGAATATAATATTAAAATTTCAATTTCATTGTTTAAATCAGCATTAGATTGTGCTGATTTCACATCAATTGAGTCAACTTCAATATATGGTAACCAATAACTAATATTAGGTGTTAATATTTCTTGAATATCTAGATTCAATAAATCGACACTAGGTTCAAATAATATACTCAATAATTCAGTACCAAAATTTGGCAACATATAACGTTCACCAACTCTAGTAAGCAATAATGATTTTAGATTTTCTTTAGCTTGTTCTGCTATATCATATATTGTATCAAAACACGTAACATTATTAGACAATCTAACACCTAACCCAATTTGTTTATTGGAAATTGAAATTGTATTTGTCGTGTCAACAACATATGCCATTATCTACCTTTCTTTGCATTAATTGCTTTCATTAATGCAGAATAATCTCGAGTCAATACTTGCTGAACTTCAGGTGCAACATCATATACCTTACCTGTCTCTGGATCTTCCATTACAGCTGGAGTTTCTTTATTAAATTTCGTGTTTTGGCGAATCATACCAAATCCTTGAGCATCATTTGAATTAAATGCTAATGTGTCATATGACTCATTCATCATATCAGCATATGATTCGATTGGCATGGTTTTATCTTGCAATGCATCTGTTTCATTTAAAATAGACGCCCATCGATTTTCATTAAACTGAACTCCAGATTTTTTTGATGATACTGGTTTAGATGGTTTTTTTACTACTTTGTGAGTTGGCACAGCCATTTCATTAATGGTAGATTGTAATCCTTCTTTAAGAATTTCTGTTAATTCTTCCTTTATAACTTCACGTACAGCTACTTTAAGAGCTTTTACTAATGATTTAGTATCCATATTTATCTTTTATAATAAATATAGATTTATAAAAAATAGTTAAAAATTAATTAGTTTATAATTTTATATTTTTATCAATATTAGATCCACTTCCCCAATTAGTAAAACTTAATTTTGGACCATATACTTTATAATTTTGTGTATCTATATAATAATCACCCGGTTTACCAACCGTAGATTGTGGTATGCCGGCTTGTTTATAAACAACACTAGGAGCTTCTAGTATTGATTTTTGTAATTCAATTTGAAGTGTTTGTGTATCAGTAACAGAGCCAGTTAAACTGTCTAATAATACTTGTATTTCTTCGGATCTATTAATTAAATCAGTATTAGATACATTATATTCGTTATAAAATTCAGTGTCAACTTCTGAGTTAAGTTTTGACTTTAAGTCTTCTGTTTTACCCTTTAATAATACAGACAAATTTGTTACTTCTGCCAATGCGGCTGGGTCCATTTCGAGTTTTTCTATACCAGAATTATCATCTGCTGTATTATCACCGCTGAAATTGCAGATCTGCCCTAATTTATTTATTGCATCAGTTATTTGTGGCACAACTAATGCTAAATTGCTAGTTATTGTTGATGGTATAACTGCAAATTGATTCAACGATGTTAGTGAATTGACAATTATTGTATCTTGTACTGCCGTTAATTGTTGTGCAATAAACACAGGAGCTGTTACAGGATTTAATAATTGAACAGCACTAATACTAGCTTTAATTGCAACTGCAGTTTGAACAACACCTTTAACTGTGTTAGCTACGTTTTGTATTTGTGTTATAGACTTCTGTATTTCTGTAATTTGTTTTTGTACTTCTGTTAATTGATTTTTAACGCGTCGTACTCTAGGATCATCACATTTACAATCATTGGGTAGTTTTGTCGTATCTTTTATAGTTTTTTGAACTTGTTGATTTAATTTAGAAACTGCATCATTTATTTTTGATGATACTTTGCTAATTAACTCCCCTGGTACTCTAGGTATTAAATCAAATGGTGGCGTAATTGAACTCATAATGTTTATTTAGTTAAAAATGGTATTCGTTTCATAAAATATTTAGAACTCAGCAATCGTTGCATTTTTGATAAGGCCTTATCAGCTTGAGTCAAATCTTTAAATTGGCCAGGTACAACTCCACATTCAATTGTAGATTTCATTTGCAATATAATATGTTGTAAAATTTCTAACAATATATTTCCATGAACCATGGATTCATTAGCATCATCACTACCTAAAAGAATTTTTTCAGTTGTATTTAATATAATGCCTTTCTCAGCATCAATAATTGCAATATCTGATTTTGCTTTTAATATAACTCTATCTGCGATTGCTATGAATTGTGGCCTAATAAATTCTGATTCATTTGGCTTAAATATTCGAAGCGGATTTGGATTATTTATCGAACCTAATGTTAAATTATTAATTTTTTGTTTACTAGTTAAATATATCAATGAATCGTCGACATTGACATCTTCTACTACATGTTGATTTTTACGATTAGATTGTTTGCTATTATTTGATATTATAATAATCGGATCTGTTATTGATGTTCCACTCCACCCTGGATTAACAGTATATATATCTTCTGATTTTGATGTGCTACCCAATCGTATAGAATTACCCCACCTACCCTCAAGTAAGTAATCACCGACATATGGTTGTTTAGTTGTAACTAATTCTTTTTTTGTAAAAAATGGGTCATCATCAGTTTGTATATAATCTGAATCATTGATCAATGCCGTATTGTCATTGATATTAGACTGCATTGCAATTGGCCCTATGTAATAAAATCTAGGGTTTCTATTATTAAAATCAGATTGCGGGTCAAAACCTTCAAATAACAATACATGCTCACCTACAAGCGGAATATGCTTAGAATTAACAAATGCAGGATATACATTTTCTATAGTATGTGGTATATCACCAGTTTTTACTAATACTGTAATATTAGCTTTAGTTACTTGTGATTCATCTAAATATACATTATTGTACGATTTAACTTGAGCTAACTTAAAGTTAACATTAGTATCAATATTATCTGTTTGGTGATAAATCATTTGTGTATTATTTAGTTAGTTTGGATTGAGCTACTGATATTTTTTGTTGCAAATCCACAGCTTCTATTTCAATATCAGCTAATTCATCTTCCAATTCAGAAGTCATCACAGTCTCAGCAACTTTAAGTAATTGTTGTTTTTCTTCTTCACTTAGTAAACTATCATCATTTGACAAAGTTTGTTTAGTTGAAATATAACGTTGGACAATTGCAGTTAATTTAACGAGGTGATCGTCATTCTTAACTGCAACATCTAAGTATTCTTTTATGAGTGGAACAATTATAGTGGCATCGGATGCATTTTTTATTAGTGGTTGTAATTGAGCTATAAGTTGACTAATTTGTCGATCTTTTTTCTTGGAATTGTGATAAACATCTGACATTAGATCGGCAAAACTTGTACCTTTAAATAACTCATCATTTTTATCCATTATATGATCCTTTCATATAAATATCAAAACGGCAAATTTATAAAATTTGTTTGTTCATATTTAACAAAATTATCAGTGTATATTTGTTGTAATACCCTAACCACTCGAGTAATTATATTAGTTTGTGATATATCTAAATTAGTACGCTCTCGTATTAAGATATATAATCGTTTTTTATTGAAGTCATCAATTGTTTCTCTAGTTTCAAAAATATGCAATATCGAATCTGCAACATGTATATCAATTGAATTGTTAAATATAAAATTTAAATTGTCATAACAATAAGTAACATATGCATTCATGAAATATTGCAATGTTTCTCGCATCTCATCATTATGCATTTCAATAACTATATTTCGTTGACTGTCAATATCAAATTCATCTGAATCTGATTTTACTTTTTTATACGCCCTAGAATTTTCACCAATTAAATAATTATATGATGTTCTAGTATAATAAGAATAAGCCTTACCAGACTCAGGCTTAAATTTACCTAATTTTTCAGTTAAATGTGTAACTAAATCAGTTTGAAGATCTTGAAATGATGAATCGATATATGTAGGCTTAACTGTATTAATTAAATTTTCAGCCATCTTCATGAAGGCAGGATATATAAATCTAAGATATATACGTTCTCTCCGAACTGGGTTAGTTGTAATTTTATTGTAACCTATAATAGCAAATTGTGTGATTTGCGTAAAATATACGTTACTTTTCTTGGGTTTCTTCGTCATTGAAATCAGTTTTAAGATCAGTTATTACTTGTTTTAACATTTCAAACGTTGTGCCTGCCTCATCATCTTTCTCAAAAGCACCTAAACGATCTATGTTTTGCATTGTGTCATATGAACTAACAATTCGTTCATACATATATTCATTGGTTAATTCTAATTGTTCAATATATTCTTGAGCATCTGCTAAGTCCCCGGCTAATGTATAAGCTCGATAAACAAAGTATGCATTAACAACAATTGATACAAAAAGTAAAATGGATATTATAATCATGATTAATCTAAATTAAATGAACTAAATATATCTGCAATCGCAGTTCCAACTTCTGGATTATTTTCTGACAAGTTTTTTATAGCATTACTTCGTTGTGTTTTGCTTTTTTCTGCTACTGGGTTACCCATTTTATTATTTCTCCAACGCTCATATTCTATAATAGAAGCCATATGATCTGCATGATGCAAAATAACCGGTAAATTTGTTTTTAATTTTGCTTGGGCGCTCCTTGCTACGAAATATGGCTTATTTGCTTCATCATACATACCATCGTGTATTTTAATTGATTGGTACTCATTCCAAGATACTTTAACTCCATATTCTTGTAGCAACCATAAAGATAAATCTGGTACCATTGCAAACGGAATATTTGCATTTGTTTTATAAAGTTTACCTTGATTCTTACGATGCCAATCTGAAGTTTCTACTTGATATACTTCATTGCCCTCACCAGGAAATCCTACTTTACCTAAATCGTGATGCATTGCTGCAAACAACAATTCTTCTTTTGTATAACCTGACATATCAGCTCCTTGTGAAGACCAAGTAAAATGTAATGATTCGGCACATTCTATTACTCGAAGTATATGATCTACATAACCTCCGGAAAATGCGTTATGAAAATGTTCCATAGAAGAAGCTGGCATAAATACCATTCTATCTTCTAACTCATCATACATTTTATTAAGTGCATCTTTACGGGCAGGGAAACTAGTATTAACAATTTCTCGATAGCGTTCCCAATTCGATTTGATTTTTTCTGCTTCTAACATAACTATTTTTTACGTGGTTCTAATATTATACCCTCAGTCATTCGCTGAACACAAACACTACATGTAATTGCATCAGCATTAATATCTACCCGTTCGCAGATATCATCACAATATTTACATTGTAAATTTTTATATCCACGAATAGTAGATCTACTTTTTGATTTTTTGGCCATATTATTCGCGGTCGATATAATATTTTGCTGACTCTAATTTTGTAAGTGCCGTTGCTAGGTTGTGCAATGCTGATGTTGCATCTGTTTTACCTTCTTGAATAGTGCGACCAACGTTACGGATGATTTCATGCGCATCTGCAAGATCATCGGTAATTTTTGCTTTATACTTGTACTTAAACTCTGACGCCATAACTTTTCCTTTTTTTATTTATTATTATATTTATTATTAATATATATTATTATACTATATTATTATATTATAAAATTAATTGAGGGTTTCCTACCTGGCAACACTCTACTTC
>Ga0181357_1000240_pt1 | contig 19482 bp, 28 predicted proteins | sample Fa13VDMM110DN_FD_130094 | JGI IMG/M metagenome (GOLD analysis project Ga0181357, IMG submission 130094) | Freshwater viral communities from Lake Michigan, USA - Fa13.VD.MM110.D.N | ecosystem: Environmental > Aquatic > Freshwater > Lake | place: USA: Michigan | collected 2013-09-24 | reverse complement strand
TTCAAGTTCGCCATGAACTTGGATGGACGCTGACGAGTTGGGTACTTTAAAAGAAGATGCTTCTTATCGCTTTGCATATTGTATACTTTCCGATGTTCTGTCATCATATTGATAGTAGTGAAGCACTTTATCTAGGTGAGTTTCACTTGTCACAAACGGATACATTCGCATACACCAATCAATATCTTCTCCGTATGAAACAGCACGGAATGGAATATTCTTTGCGATCTTGGTTGCCCACACGCACATGTGATACGGAGGACGCTTAATATCGCCTAGACTTCCATCAGGATTCTGCTTAAGTCCTTCGTGGGGATTACCCATACGGAAATCCACATTGAACTCCTTGCCATTTACTGAACAATGCTGTTCAAAGGTAATCACATCCGCAGGCTTGGTTCTCAAGGTTTCAATCAGGGTTGAGATGTAATCTTCAGATACCGCATCATCGTCATCCAAAAAGGCAATCCACTTGCCTCTAGCCGATTGAATCAAAGCCTGACGCTTTTCGCCGATGCTCATGCTCTTGTTGTCTACAAGAGTTAGAACCTCAACACAAGTCTCGTTTCCAATCTGCTTCAACAAACGATTGTAGGTTGGAATCAAACACTTCTCAAGACGAGAAGGAATTGAAAGAATCAGAACGCTGAGTAAGATTTCATTAGGAGGCGTTGGCATGTTGTGGCAAACCGAAGTTTGCTGCCTTTCTTTGTTGATATAACGCACCGTCACGAGCATAGAGTTCGCGGTTCTCGTTACGCATGTATAGAGCATCCACACCAATCTCTATCCAAAAGTGACGAATGATAACCTTGTCAATGTAAGTTGCTTTGCCTAGAATCCTGCTGACATCCGTGAACTCGTTGTCGGGGAATACGCTGATGTATTCAGGATTGTAGATGTAACCAAAGCGATCAAAATACTTCTTGCCGAAAATGCAAAGAGTATTCAAACGCTCGCCTTGCTTGCCATCGTTGTAATGAAGCACACCATCGCCATCAGGATAGTAGGTCTGCATATCCTGCATGATGATATCATCGTATCCCTGCATCTGAGGAATCATGTCATCTGATGCAAGCAGGAGAACATCGTAATCGCCTGCGTGTTCCAAATCAGCATTGATGGCTTGTATCTTAGTTTTTGAATTGCCCCAAAACGCCTTAACAGAATCACCTTGCTTGGCAATCCAGTTACGCATACCTGCATTATTCATGGTGGCATCGTCAAGATCAAACGAGCACAAAAACCGAACATCGTGCTTGCCGGATGCCATATTCTTGTAGAGATTGAACACCTCCATGAACTTAGCCGGGCGCGATCTGCTTGGTAACTTAATCAGTAATTTCGCCATGTAATTCCGCCTCCTCGTTGAATTCTTCTATGGTGCAGCGATTCAAAAGCACAGGAGTTCCTTCTCCAAGATAGCCTCCGAGTGTATTCACTTCAAGCCACTCGTAAGCATCAATAACATCCATGCCTTGTTTTACTAGAATGTCTAAGCACTTCTCGTAGTCGTAGACAGCCACAGGAACAGTCTGTCCAAACTTGCGAAGACTTCCAAGAAAGGCTTCTTGAAATTCAGGATAGACGATTATCTCATCCTTCCGCTTCAATGGTTTCCGTGGATTCATTGGTTGCCTCGCTTTCCGTCATATCAGAACCATACTTGAATTCTTTGGCAGCAGCGGCTTCCAAAGCCGACATGACTTCAGGAGTAAAGAACTTGGTTGGGTTCTTAACAATCTGACTTTCAAAAGCGGTAGTGCCGTTAGGCAATTCAATCTTTGTGGAAACCTTCTTGAAGACTCCCTGCTTGAGAGCAAGATCAACCAAACCGTAGTAACGATCAAGTCCCTTATCAAAGGTCAGAAGAACATCCACCATCTTGTTCTCTCGCGTTAGACGACCCTTGTACAGTTTGCAATGAATGATATTACCAACAATCTCATCGTCAACCTTGTGCTTCTTCTTGGAGAGATATACAATGGTAGATGCTGCATACTTGAGTCCCGCGCCGCCGCCCATCTCCTTGGTTGGCACATAAGCACCCACCACATCATAGGTGTGATTGGTCATCACCATTGGAATATTGTAAAGACCCAACTTCATGGTGAGAACGCGGAAGGTTCCCTTGATGACTTGAGCGCGAGTCATGTCTCGCACTTCCTTACCTTCCAAGGTATCGTTGGTTTCCTTGGAGGTACTCAACATGCCTAGCGAATCAAGAACAACAAAGAAAGGCTTACGCTTCTTCTCGTCCAACTTGCCGTAGTTGTCAATTATTTGCAGCAACTGATGACGGAAAGTTTCAACGGTAGCAACAGGAAATACTGCTACACGATTAGGATCAAGACCTCGTGACTTAATCATGTCGCTAGTGACAGCCTGCTCGGAATCAAAGTAAAGAATTGCACCTTCAGGATTGTCAGCCAAGAACTTTGCTGCAATACCAAGAGCAAAATAAGTCTTGCCTGTGGCACTTTCGCCTGCGATGCCAAGAATCTTGTTGTTGGCAATTCCGCCGTTCAGAGAACCTGAAAGCAGAGCATTCAGAGAGTAAGAACCTGTATTTACAAATCCCGTAACATCTCCTTCAACTCCATCCTCTGCAAGTGAGGCAAACTCATTACCCGATGCACGAATCATATTCTTTAAAAAGTCACTCATTGTATATTCTCCATTTTGTTAGTATATCATCATTTTCGCTGCCAGTCAAGTCTTTTAAGAGCGTCTTTCACCCTTTTTCGTTTCTCTCGGATTTCCTGTTCACACTCTCGTTTATCTTTAATGTGTTCTGTGATTATATGAATAATCACTCCTATCGTAAAGCATAAACTGGTTATAAAAACTATTTCATTCATATTCATATGAACAATCCCTCAAGACTGCTAACCTCTCGCATATGCCATCCAATCACATTTAAAATTGCATTCAAAGGCTCTTCAAACGCTTTCTCAAATTGAGTGTCATAATCTATGTATTTGGCTTCAAGACCAAACTCCTTTGGAATTCCTACAGTAAAAGAAATTACTTTATCCCTAATAGGATTTGGAACACGCAAATACACATATTTAATCTTTTCGCCATCGCCTATCTTTGGAAATAGTTTTGATAGATTTTTTTCACGCAACCAGTGATTATAAAGTAATGCGCCTTTAACATGCAGGGGAGTTGACTTACGATATATGGTGGTATCATCCCGATACTCTTTCAATCCATTACATCCTCGTGGAAATGCAATCTCTTCCACACTACGATTAAAAAAATCTGTCTTGAAGGCTGCAACATAATCTCGTAGTTGAGATTCGCTACCTTCCATTATGATACCAATAGATTTCTTTAGAGCATCACGAACAATTTCAGGAGTGCTGCTCTTTGCAGTTTCAAGACCCATGATTTTAGTTTCAGGCTTGCTCAAAAGAACATCATCTTCGCCCATCCAAATGCTCAACATGTATCGCTTCTTGGCTGTCCAAATACCCTTGGATGAAATACCTTCTCGCTTCATACGCATCTTTTGAGCGTAGGCGTTCTGTTGTTCTGCAAGAGAAGCGTACTGCTTATCAATAAACGGCTGCAATACTTCGTTGCAGAACTTGTTCAAGAACTTTGTAATCTTTTGTGAATCAGTTTCTTTTGGAATCACCTGCTTCACAAGGGAACCCAATCTCAAATACACCGAATCAGTATCCGATGCAATCACATAATCTACCCCTGTTGTCTTTAGAGTTTTATTCAAGAATTGATTCAATCCATTCTCAATCCAACGAATGGATACCTGTCCTGAAATCGTAATAGCCTCGGCAATCTCTTGATCGTAATAGCGGAAGTATTGATTACCACAAGCACCGAATGCAGAGTTTAATTGAATCTTGCGAACCAACTGAAAGTTGTGAAACTTTGTAATATCAAGTTTTAGTTGTGCTTCCTGTTCGGGTGTAGGATTCACAAGTTTCTTTAGAGCGGCTTTGGCTTCCAACATCTTTTTCTTGAAAGCCTTGCGCTCCTCATACATGGTTTCCATTAGTTGTGGCAAGAAGCCTTGTGTATCCTTACGAAACGCTACACAGTTTCCTGCTACACTAAGATTCTTGACTCGCATGTTATCAAGATAATCCCTCGCGCCTGCGTGTGCGCCCGAGCCCGCGAGGAAGTCATTCACACTAAATTTATTACGAGTTCCTGCATTAGTCTTGGTTTCAGGCGACAGATTGTATTGCATGATGAGATGCGGATACAGAGAGTCCAAGTCAAAACTTACAACCCAATCGTGTGCTCCAACGATAGGGTCTTTCACATACGCACCTTCAAACTTTGTTTCTTTATCTTCGGCTTCTCCCTTCATGGGAATAGCAATTCGCTTCTTGGTCAGGTGGTGATAGATAATAGCATCCCATGTGCGAACCTGCGAGAACACATCGTTAAGATTTACCTTGGCGGAATACGCAAGTGCTAGAGCAAGTTCCATCAATTTAAGTTTGTTCTCAAGCATTCCCACAAGCAGAGTATCGTGGTGATTGTACTCCATAAATTTTTGGAAATCATTCTTGTAGAATTCGGCTAGAGTACCATCATAGTGCTTCTTACGCTCTCCCAACTCCACCCAAACAATATGGTCAAGTTTATAGGTTTCGCGGGTCACATAAGTGAACTTACGATACAGATCAAAGTAGTCCAAGGTAGCGATCCCTAGCAGGTCATACACCTCGTTCTTTTTGTTCATTACTTCCACTTCGCGTGAACGAATCTCACGCCAAGGAGAAAGACGCATGGCTTCCTTCTCGTCAAACAGGCGAGTGATACGATTCACAAGATACGGAATATCAAAGAAGTTAACATTCCATCCTGTCACAATGTCTATGTCCATTGCTTCCCATGCTGCAAGGAAGTCTCGCAACATGTGCTTCTCGTCGTCGTATTGGAAACACTTCGCATCAGGAATAGTAAACTCACCCAATCCAAACACCAACACCTTGTTGCCTACCTTGAGAGTAATGGCATTCACTCGTTCGGTTGCAGTCTTAATGGACGGAAAGCCTCCCTCGCATTCCGTCTCAATATCAATAAAAGCCACCTTTAGTTTAGATGGATCGTATTCCACTTCATTTGGAAACGCTTCACCAATGTATTGATACAACCATTCCGTATTTCCAAATATTTCAAATCCAACCACTCCCTTGTATTCGCTGATAAACTCTTTGGCATCACGAATGGAACCAGGCTTGAAAGGCTCAACATACTTGCCGTCAAGAGTCTGCCACTCCGTCTTCTTGCCTTTTGCAGGCACAAACAAAGTAGGCATGAACGGAACCTTTTCGGCTATCCGCTTGCCGTTCTCGTATCCACGATACAGAATATGAGAACCTCTAACAGCAACATGGGTGTAAAATTTCATTCTTAATTCGCTTTTGCGTATACAACTGTTCTATCAACAGACTTCTTGTTCTTTGTTTTTGTCTGATGTACTTGTCTTGCAGAAGAACAAACTTCATATTCATCAACAACCGTGAATCCTAAATCTTGATGTGCTGTACGAACACTCTCCCACATATCGTTAGTTCCAACTTTGGCAACATTCCAACAAGACTTGCCGTTGGGATTGAGATGAGACACACACTTCTCTATCAAAGGATTAAGGAACTTCTCATTCCATTGTGCATAATTTGATGTGTTGGAAACGGATTGCGTAGACTCTTTGCAGTATATCTCTAAATCAAAATACGGAGGAGAAGTCAATACTACATCAAAATTTCCGATACCGTAATCGTTCATGTTTAAAGCGTCATCACAAATCAACCGAACCTTAGATTGTACACCCAAAAAATCAACAAGTTCATTCAGATGACTGTAAGTTTCTGTATTGGGATCAAAGCCAACATACTCGGCTCCGCTTGCAATTGCACCAAGTAATCGTCCACCCCATCCCATGCACGGATCAAGAACCCGCTTGGCATCCTTAGTTACTAGTTTTGACATTTGAGGACGATACATGGTTGATTTGCATAACCTACTACAGAAATACACACCTCGTCTTAGTTCTGAAAGGTATGGAGTTGAATGAGAGTTTCTGTTCCATCTGATAACCTTTTCCAAGAACTTGGGATCACCCCAAAGTTTTCTAAACGAATTGCCTCGGTTATCTTCAATATCCCAAAAGTTAGGAAAGAAGTGTTCGCACAATTTCATTCCAATTCGGCTTGTACTGTTGATTCTATTTCCGCTTGAATTCCAAGCACAAAGATTTACCCAATCCTTCCGAAGTTCCTGCTCTGTGTAAGAAGGAATAAAATTCACAGTAGACAATTCTTCCGCCAACACAGGAAGTATACCATCAAACTCCGCATCTGTCAAATTACGAGTTGAATATCTCTTGTTTAAAAAATTGTTTATGATGCTCATTTAGAATAACAGTTCACTAGTATTCGGAGGAACTAATATCTTATGTAGAGATTTGTTCACACAATCAGGATTAGAAGACAGCAGATTTTTATCAACATAATGAATTTTCATAGAGGGATGTGAACGCCAATCAAGATATGTCCAATACGCACATCTAACATAAGTGTTCTGTTGCGTTTCACATTTCTTAACTATCTGTTCTTCAAGTTTACTCTTGATTGCTGTGATATTAAATTCAACGATGTAAACCAATCGTTCTTTAATAAAAAGAGAGTGGACGATATCCACATCTTCTTGAACATCCTTTTCCAATCTCTTTCTAGTGTAATCGTTGAAACATCCACCACCGTTGGTTTTTTGCTTACCTGTGTATCCCTTTGGCTTTATTTCTTTAGGTTTATTTGTAACACGATCATAAGCATCTCTTCCTAATTTGCCGTATACAGGCTCATACCCACAAATCCAAGTTGTAATGTATTCTCTTAACGAGGAAGAATTTAAATCGGTCATGTATAAGTTTAGAGTTTCTTCAAGAAGAGGATCAAGAACAACAGATTTACCTGTTGCTCTATCAACCAAAACTTGTTTCAGCCTCTCACTTATCATCGTTCAACCATAGAAATCCAATCCTGATGAATCAGATTGTTTCTGCCGTATCCTTGTCCACGAATCTTAGAAATATCCCACAGCACCTTGTCGCCAATCTTAACATCTTCGGTGAGTTTATCACCAACAGAAATCACCGTGCTCCACACCAACTGTGAGTTAATCTTCTCGGTATAGATGATACCTTCCGATGTCTTCTTTTCGCCGCCACCAACAGTCTGCACTTCAATCCACTTACCAATCGGTCTCAACTTGTTCATGCTAAAAATCCTTGTAATGAGTTTGCCACTTCTTCACGAATTCTATCTTCCGCAATCTTAACATACTCGGGGTTCAGTTCGGTTCCCACATAGTTTCTACCGTTATTCAAAGCCACCACAGCGGTTGTGCCGCTGCCTGTGAACGGATCAAACACCGTGCCTCCTACAGGACATCCTGCAAGAACACATGGAGTAATCAGTTCCTTGGGATACACCGCAAAGTGTGCGCCCTTGTATCCCTTGGTGTTCACAGTCCATACGGAACGCTTGTTCTTCTTGCCGTCTGCGCCCCACAATCGCTCAGGCTCTAAAGCAGGGTCACGGGCTCCCTTATCTTCAGGTTGTGTGCGATTCTTGTTGCCAGGAGCATGCGGAGGACTAACAGCGGTCTCCTTGATGGCTTCATGGTCATAATAGTAGTGCGACTTCTTGGATAGCATGAAAATGTATTCGTGAGCACGAGTGCATCGGTCAGTAACACTCTCAGGCATAGGATTAGGCTTGTGCCAAACAATATCTTGACGCAGATACCATCCGTCAGCCTGTAGAGCAAGAGCCACTCGCCACGGAATTCCAATCAAGTCTTTTGTTTTCAATCCCTTTTGGTCTTTACGATTGCCTGGCACAAAGTCGGTTGGCATACCACGCTGACCGCCGATAGTTTGCGGTGGAGGAGCACAATTCTTTGCTGCCATGTAAGAATCGCCAAGATTCAACCAAAGCGTTCCATCGTCACGAAGAATGCGGCGAACTTCACGAAACACTTCCACCATCTTCTGTACATAATCTTCCACAGTTTCTTCCTGACCGATTTCTTCGTCCCCACCTTCGTAGGAACGCAAACCGAAATACGGTGGGGAAGTTACGCAAGTGTGAATGCATCCTTCAGGCAAAGTTTTCATGCCTGCAATGCAGTCACCAAGAATTATGCGATGTGTGTTCAAACGATATCTCCATACTTAGTTCCTCGCACAAAGAACTGCTCTTCGTGCCACGCAAACCCAAAGCACTCTCTAGCATACTCAACAATAATACTCTTGTCAAACTTATTGCAGGAATAAACATCAAGCGTGATGAATCTCGTTGGCTCCATTGAGTGAATCTGAATACCGCTCTCAATGAGTGGAATCCAACCGCTCACTCCTGCCTTGTCGGGGTATAGTTCCTTGCCGTTGTTTGTTGGAGCATGTATAACGAACGGTTGGCTCATGCGAGTCATACCGATCTTGTCTACAACTCGCTCAAGAAAGCGGTAGTGCAATTCCAAGTCATCCGCTGCACCGATGCGGCAATTGTACATGTCCAAATAGTAAGAATACCCGAATGGTTTAATTTCGCTCATTATTTACCTCGCTCTTTAGGATATGGCTTTGGAGGATTTCTATCCTCAAATTCTCGCCGTAGTTTCTTGGTTTCTGCTTTACTTCTGCCCAATACAAACGCATACTTGTGTTTGCTAGGCATTTGAATTTTAGTAGCCCCTTGTTGCTTCTTCTTGGAGTGTTCGCGCAACTGCTTTTCAACTTCCGCAGGTATGTTTTCCCACAACACCTTTTGATCGTTATTCCAATCCCGCTCCCACTTGATGCCCAACTCTTTGGCGTACTTCTTGTATGCGCTACGCACACGAAAGAATCGGTCACTCACAACTCTACCTGTGTAAGGATTGATGTATCGGGTTGTGGTTCCTGAATCTTGACCCAAGTAATAGAAGTTACAAGCCTGATAGATGGTTCCCAACTCTTTTGCTGTGGGATCAGAATACGCGGTAAACAAACGATACTGCGTATTCTTCACCATCCAATTAATGCACCACATAAGAAATGAACTTGCAAGATTTTTGGGACTCCATGACACACACGCACCACGACTAACCAAGCGTTCAATCTCTTTAGTATTCTCACCAAGCAGTTTAGAAAAAGCATTCGGCAGATTCATAAGAATTACTCCTGCCATAATATCTCGTCCAATCAATCCCTGCTCAGGATCATGGTAATAGGCAGCAAACCAATGTGTAGTGTATTGAGAAAGATTACCTAGCCATTCGTGACGCTTTATAAACTCTGTGGCTTCACGCTTCTCGGCTTCAGTTGTGAGCGGCTTGAAAATGAAATCGGAAACTCGCAGTTCTCCTGCGCGTTCCTTTGACATGAGTGCTTGTTCCAAATCCTTTTCGTAATTGTTTAGCCGTATATCGTACTGCCAACAATGTTCCTTGTCGTAAGACTTGGAGCGTTCAACAATGTCTATATGTTCACTTTTGCTTTTGGAGTTCACACTTCACCTCAATAAGTACCAATAGGATTGTTGTTATTCACAACAACCTTATATCTTTCTACATGACAAATAGAATCAAGAAACTTACGAGTTTGCTTTAGACTTTTGCCACGGATTATTAATGTAGAAAGTTGCTTCTCCGTTGTCTCTGAGTTTTGTTTTACAGCAGCCTTTGGTGTTGATAATGTCAGAAGGCTTAACATCAGCAACAAATATAGGAGCAGACTGTGTGGATGCTTTCTTATCATGCAGATAAGCATACATCAAAACCGAGTAGTTGACAATATCAATTATGGTATCTTCAAAAGATTCATTTTCAACAGCCAATTTTCCAGATTCAACAAAAGATGAAAGACGACTCATCTTATCAGTCATGCGAACCAAGAATCCTTGCTCGGTGGTGCAAATGCCCATCGCTTCTACTCTTGTAAAATTTGCAAAAGGCTCTAAACCATCATTACCTGCGTAATCAGCATTCTTCTTACGCATTAGACTACGACCCTTTTCACAAATCATTTCATGCATTTTCAATAAATCTTCGCGTGTCATTTTAAGAAACTCCAGTAGAGCCGAATCCACCTGCTCGGCTAGTCTTGGGCTGAACTCGCTCGTCGGTGGGTTGGAGCGAATATTTCAAAACAGGAATCATTTCCCCTTGACAAATTCTATCTCCGTGGGTAATACGAACAGGAAGGTTAGACAAATTCGTAACCGCAACCATCAATTGATCCGTATAATCTGAATCAATAACGCCTTCAGAATTGGCTAGAACAATTCCTCCCTTTACAGCCAATCCGCTGCGAGCGTGAAGACGAACAGAATACCCCTCAGGAATATCCAAAACAATTCCAGTAGGAATAAGAACACGAACTCCATCAGGAGGAATTATTAAAAATGGTGGAGCATCTGAACGCTCAAATGCGGCTAGCAATCTGTGATGAGAATTGTTCTTATCGTAAGCGTCTATAATTCTTGTTTTGCTGCCAAAATAGGCTTTAACATCAAAACAAGCAGATTGCTCGGTTGCAAACGATAGATCAAAAGAATCCAACCATAACTTGTTGTATTTTAGAGTCAAATTGTTCATAGTATAAAAAGTACAAAGGTATTTATCCGTTACTCTTCTGAATCCGGATTATAAGTTTCATAATTTGTTCGTTTTCTTCCGATGTTATACTTCGGAATTAGTTCCCAAGACTTCTTCTCACCAAACGGCAATATTTTCAAATATGAGATTGGGACTATAGGATCTTTGCTCTTTGACGGATCACTCAATTTTAGTAGACCCCATTCTGCTAGAAGATTGCATATGGTGTTTCTTCTAGCCTTATCCGCATCAGGAAAGTCTGTGGGCAATCCGTCCAACATGAATAGTTCTTTAAAATGAACGACATAATACTTACCCTTCTTATGCAGAATGTGGCAAGATTGGTACAGTTTTTTTTCGGTTTTTGAGGATATTCCAATCCTCGTTAAAGTTTCTTTTATTTTAAGAAAGTTTTCTGGATTGGGTAGTTCAACTTCAATAAAAGAATCAATCAAAATACTCATAACAATACTCCTTATTTACTAAAGTATTTAGATTTTTTTATTTATTGCTACCGCCAATATAAGTCAGTTTTTTCAAATGAGTTATATCTTCTTCAGTCAATAGGGTTAGATACTCTTTAGCCCTAACTCTACTAACTTTATAATAATTCATAATCATCTCTTCCGATTCGTTTTCCTCAATCTTGTGCCACTTAGAAAATCTGTGTTTCTTTTTGACGCAATTATAAAGATAATCGTATTGCATCTTTTTTGATAGATGGTGAGACTGATTCATGGTGTTTGCACACAGCAATGTGTCTGCAAAATTAGAAAAAGAACGATTAACAATAAACGGATTATATTGTCTTTCCGTATCTTCGTTACCGTCTATCAGATTACCAGTTTTATCGTTTATACTCTTTACAAAATCAAAAGGATTCACTTTATACTCTCTATCATGCCTATCATATTATCTTCACAGTTTAATTTTATAATCAATCTTATTGGAATGTAAATCCAATCATTTTTCTTAATATCGTAGTATGAACGAAGTAAAAAAGAATCATATGCATTTATTCCATGATACCGATCTATTAGAGGAGCCTCAACATGATCTTTGGTTACGGATGGAATTTTGTGTTTAATTTTTGCAGAAATCTTTTTACCATTCAAATCTTCGTACACAATATCAATATGGCTTGGTGATATTTTATTCAATGCTTTATCAATAAAATCGCCCAAAACAACATCTGCTGCTCCGCTTAAATCAAAAATGTTTTGTACACTACTTTTAGTTTTTCCCCCGACAGCAACCTTTGAAGCAAAATAACTCTTTCTATCCTTAAGAAAGGCTTCTCTTAGTCCACTACACTCTTCAAGATATTCTTCATAATTGTATTTTTCGGTTATTGTTTCTGTTGAAGACGCTACCTTTTCTATGTCGTTATCAGAAAGTTTTGAAGAAAGATTTATAAGTTTTTGAAACGGATTGCTAGTATCGTTTTGATTCAGTTCTTGTATGATATTAAAACTAGAGTTTCCTACAGCGGTTTTATATTCCTCAATGAAATCAGAAATTTTATATTTCTTATTCATTTCGTGGAGTGCTATACTCAAATCGTTTAAACTTTTGATCTTGTGATTCATATCATTATTTATCAAAAGAGCAATCCGAGGCAAGCATCAAACAGCAAGCAACAAGGTTTAATTCTTGGTCAGCAACAAATGCCGCCTTGTATTGATACTCACTCAAGATGAGAATCGCTTGTGGGATAGAGCCAGGATTAACCTTGTCTTGCAGTCCATCATAAATTCTTCTAAATACAGAAGCGGGTTCTGCATCCGAATGTTCAGCAACCCACTTACGAATGTCAGCAAATGACTTCGCCTTCATCGCCTTTACAAGTTGGTCAATATCAACATCCTTGCCTGTAGCAAGAACACTAGAATTAATCGCTCCTGTTACAGAGTGACGCTGTATCGTATTGATGATTCTACGGAAATCGGGGAAGTAGCGAATGATGAGTTCAGCAACTGCTTTATCTTCATACTGAATTCCCTCAGCATCCATGATGTGCTTGGCTCGTTCAAGAAACTCACCAGCCAACTTAGGCTTTTCCTTTACAGGAATCTTAAAATCTACCACGGTGCAACGAGAGTGTAGCGGCTCAATAATTCTAGCCTTGTAGTTACAGGTCATAATAAATCTGCAATTACCTGCAAACTCTTCAATTGCTCCACGAAGAGCAGGCTGTGTTGATTGTGGATTCAGATAGTCAGCCTCGTCAAGAATGATGACTTTCTTGCCGCCACTAAGTGAAACCGTTGAAGCAAAGTTCCGAACCTTGGTGCGTAGTGTATCAATACCGCCTTCTTCGCTAGCATTGATAAACATATAGTCCGCACCAAGTTCAGAACACATCGCTCGTGCAACCGTGGTTTTACCGCAGCCTGCACCACCCGACAAAATCATGTTAGGGATTTCGCCAGTTTGAACGATGCCCTCAAAGGTAGACTTAATCGCCTTGGGCAAAACACAATCCGCAATCTTTTGCGGACGATACTTTTCAACCAACGGCAACATTGGACTTCTTCTTACTCTTTGTGAACTTGCTGTCAGTCTCAAGAGAAATCCAATAAGTCATAGTACCATTCTTGTTTCTAAACTCCGATACCTTCTTATCAGAAACCTTGACTGTGTATGTTCCAGGAACCATTTTGAGATTTTCTGCCTTAAACATAAACTCAAATGAATCTACACCATCATATTCACCAACATCAATTGAATAGGTGTGTCCTGTGCTATCCTTACGATCAAACACATTCATTGTTAGGCGATCATTGTTATTGCGAAGAGCAAGATCAGGAGCAGCAAGCACAGCCGCAGCCTTCTGCAACTCTGTGAAATCCTTGGCATCAAGAGTAAAATCAACAACAGATTCTGGCATGGTGAAACTCTTTCCTCCACGAATGATTTCAAGAATCTGTCCGTCTAACATTTCTGAGTTTGAATAATAATACCGAACCTTTGCTCGGCTACCTTCAGAACTAATAATAACATAATTGTCTTCAAACTGAAAATGCGGATCCTTGAACATGCTCACCGTTGCCAGGAACTTGCTCAAATCCCATATACAAAACTCAATTGGAAAATCTTCTGTAACTTCAGCCTCAACCATAATATTTTTGGTTGGGCTAATAGTCTTGATTGTGCTCCCCGACAGAACAATCAGGTTGCTGTTAATGGTACTGAAGTTCTTCAGAACTGTCAAAGTGTCTTGTGAAATCTTCATAATATATCTCCTTCAAAGATTGTGGTATCATACCACGAAACATAGTAAAGTCAAGCACTAGGTGGAAGTAATTCGGAATGATCGTGTCGTAGAAGAGTTTCTTTTAAAAAGAGTGTTGGTACACAATAGACTTGCATGTTTCTACAATTCAAAAGTACCACTACACCAATGCACTCTCCCGTATCCGCACGATACATTCCACCGCCTGAGGAGCCGGGTGCGCCGTCTGCATCTGTCTGATAGAAGAATGGCAGATGATCCGACAGCGAACTCCGACTCCTGTTGTTGTTTCCAATGATACCCCTAGTAATACTCATATAATCCATTGAAGGATTTCCCATCAGATAAACAGGTGTTCCGAGTTTAGGAGTATCGTAGTTGAATGTACATCCTTTCACCATTGGTGTCAAGGGTTTTGTATTTTCAACTTCTAGAATTGCTAAATCGTATTCAGGGTCAACGAATACCATTTTGCATTTTTCAGTTGTAATGGGAGACTCTAGTTCTCCATCAAAAAGTGTAACTGCAATCTCTTTTGTTCCCCAAGTTTTATCCGCAGGTTTTGGCGGTTCTATTGGACATAAAGAGTCTTGGGCATTAAGAATGAAATCTATCTCCACATAACTTCGTGGAGCAAACCACGGTTTATGTTCTTTAATGGTGTTTTCATCTTCAATCGCATGTGCTGCTGTTAGCACATACAACTTACCGTTCTTGCGATATGCAACTCCAGAACCAAGAGGTGTGCCGTCGTAATGTATGACGGCATTAGCACCCACGACTCCCTGAACCACCTGTTGGTTGTAGCCATTGCAATCGCAATTTGCTGATGAATTACAGGAAACTTGTCCTGCTGTAAGCACGCCTGCGAGCGTTAGTAGCACGCTCGCCATGACCAAATTCCTCGGTCTACGCATACGCGGCTCCAATCTGTCCTTATTATACGGCTAGTTTTTGAGTAATCTAGCCTTTTGAGAAGGACAGAATTATTTATAAAATTACTGCTTTTGATTTTTTAAATCGTAGTAGTAACTATCATCATCGCAATCAATAACCCAACGATCACTGCTTCCTTCACATCGGAAAACCTTATCGTCAACCTTGTAGTCAGGCTTCTCGGGGAATGGCTTGGTTACAAACGACATATGCTTCCAATAGATTCTGTTGTTTGGTTGTAGAGCGAAGCACCCGTTATCCAAACGAATCATATGCAAACACTTGTATTGAGTTGGTTCATCGCTGTATGCGTTGTTATACCAATCAAAAGTTGTCATGTAATCTCCCCAATATGGTTTACCGTCTTTCAAGATAACCTTGCAACGAGAACCACGAAGAGGTTCGTATGTGGTGACAGTTGAATTAATGGAGAAGCAATCCCATAACTGAAGATGATCTAAAGGAATCTCAGGTGCGTCTTCACGATGACAAAGCATGTGAATAGGAACACGACTGCGAACCAAACCGTTATCTGTTAAAACATGAAACAGGATTGCTCGCTCAGGATTGGATTGAGCACCAAACACCATAACTTTATCAAACTCACCTCGGTGAGTCTTGTGCTGATACATATGTTCACGACGAATCAAACAGAAAAAATTTGGTATGTTTAGGTTTAGCATATTATATTACTCCAATTCTACTGTGTACACAGCGGTTTAACATATTGTTTCCTTTTCAGTTTAGTCTTGATGTGTTCAACAACTATGCCACCCAAGCATAGCATGAACAAAACAAACACACAACATCCAACAACAAAGTTGAAGGTGAAGTCAACCCAATAATCATCGGGTTTCTTGATTTCCGATTTGCAAATCTCCATTTTCATCCTCATACAGGAAAGAGCAATTGTCCTTCTCTGTCCAACAACCAGTGTTAGCGTACACTATACCATTTATAATTTTTACTTTTGGTTCGTGTAGGTGTCCGCAAATAACACCATCGTATCCATTTTCTTTAGCGTATCTACAAACAACGGTTTCAAAACTTTCAACAAATTGAGTTGCTCGCTTTACTTTGATTTTTATGTATTTGCTGATACTCCAGTATCTCATACCCATTACTCTTCAGACCCAATTAAAAACTTCATTGAAAGAGAGAAGAATCTCATAGCATCTATCTCCCAATTTATAAGTCCATGATGTAATTGGATACTTAGTCAAAAAATCAAATTGATGTCCGTGTAACACAAGAAACTTTTTGCCACTCTTGGAAACAAAGTCCATTCTTTCATGGAGGCTTATTGCTCCGAATATTCTGTGACCACTAAACTTCTGCATGAACTCGTCGTGGTTCCCCCAAATATAATGAACAATTGTTCCTTTTCTTGTGTGCTTTAGAATTCGTTCAACCACTTCAAGGTGTGATGTTTGTTTTTGATATGACATGGAGAACACTTGTTTGAATCTCCAAATATCAATAATGTCACCAACCAAATACAATTCTTTCATTTCGTTACCTTTCAACCATTCATTTAGTGCTTTGCTTTTGGCTTTTTTAGAACCAAGATGAATGTCGGAAATAAAAACAGAGTTGTATTTCATTACGGTTATTTATTTTTGTTTAAAGCCATCTGTGAGATTCGAACTCACGACCTCCAGATTACAAATCAGGTGCACTACCACTGTGCTAAGATGGCGAAAGTAGTCCCTATAGGATTCGAACCTACAACTTCTTCCGTGTAAAGGAAGCACTCTAGCCGTTGAGTTAAGGGACTATTAGTGTCGGTGGAGGGAGTCGAACCCACACGCCTTGCGGCAAAAGAACCTAAATCTTTCGTGTATGCCAATTTCACCACACCGACTATTTCTTACTTCTTGACTTTGGTTTTCTTTTCCTTCTTTGCCAAAGACTTCTTAACCTTGGCAACCATTTCCTTTAGTTCTAGTGGAGACATGGCATTAGTTTCCAACAGAGCGTTTCTTCGCTTCTCTTCAGCCTTCTCTGCCTTTGTCTCTTGTGCTTTTTCTTCACCATCAAGTTCCTTGCAGTATTCCACAAGTGCGGCTTGACACGCTGCTTCGCTAACGAAAGGACCATTAAAGTCTGCCCATGTTTCCACCCAAAAAATCCAACCTCCATGCTTGGGGGAATACTCTACAGGATCGTGACGACCGATAGCAATGTAATTCTTCTCGCTTGCCTTGGGCTTACCCCACTCGCACATCACCTTCTCGTTGTTCTTGATCCACATTTCAACATCAAAATCAAACGGATAGTGCTTGAGCAAATCACGAGCCTGCTTGCGAATTGCATCCTTACCCATCTTGGTGTTGCCCATAAGTTCCTTCAGAAATTCTGAAGTCTTCACAACTGCCCAATAAGATTCATATGGTAGCGTCATGGTATAGTTTCTCCTTCATACGAGACTTTCGCTCGTAGGCTTTAAATAATCCTTCACTAAATCCGGCATGCTTGCCGTGACCGTATCCTTGAGAATACGCCCAAGTATATAACTTGATTTGCGAGGCTGCGAGTGCGGAAATTGCCGAAACGATGAAAAAGATTGTTGCTATTGTTTCCATGTGAGTAGATATTGTATAACACAATCTGAATAAAAGTGCGAGAGGTGGGATTCGAACCCACACGCCTTTAGAGGGCAGCGGATTTTGAATCCGCCGTGTATGCCAATTCCAGCCACTCTCGCAAACAGTAGGACCGGTGGGATTCGAACCCACACTTTACGGATTTTAAATCCGTTGACTCTGCCGTTGGTCTACGATCCCATACAGGTAGTATAGCATAAGTTCACTTGTAAGTCAAGTCCTAACAAAAATTAAACTGGCTCGGCTGGATTCGAACCAGCAACCTATCCGTTAACAGCGGATCGCACTACCGTTGTGCTACGAACCACCTTTTTAAATTTGCTTTTCTCGCTTAATCCAAAGTGGAAGAATACCACGCTCTTCAAGTTTACGAAGAGTTTCTTTCTTCGCATTTAGAAGTTCGGTTTGACGCTTAATTTTTCTTGATTCATAACGACGCTTACGGCGACGATGAAGTTCTCTCATCTTGTCTATCATTGTTTAAACCTTTCTTTTTCATAATATGCTTCACCCAAATTTCAGTCACAGTCATTGGATGATGGAATTCTTCAAACTTGAAACCACTAATTGGCTCCTTGTTTTTAGTCTTAAGTGCAGTATAGATGCCGTTGAGACGATTAGGCTTGAACTCACCAACAGGTTCTTCCTTACCTAGACCAGGCCATGCTTCTGCTTTGGTTCCGATTACCAATCCTTGCGGAGATGCGGGAGACTTGAAGAATATGGCATCCTGCTCATACTTCGCGCCCATCTTCTTGGCAAAGCCCTTGATGGCTCCACTCTTGGTAGCACTATCATCATCACCGATAATCATAAAGGACTCTTCGGTGACACGACGCTTCTTGCCGTCACCAAGGTCTTCTTCATAAGTGCCAACAACTTTCTCAAAACCAAAACCTGCTGCACGAATATCGTTCTCTAACTTCTTGTTGAGTCCACGATTCACGGACAAAGAATTGCTACCACGGAATGCGGTTAGCAAAGCGAACGGTCGCTTCTCAACATGTGAGAACACGCGAGCAAGCGAGATTTCTGTAATCAATTCTTTGCGATAAGTTTCAATTTCTTCAGACATTTGTGACTCCCCTGATTTCTTCGGTTGAATTCTTCAACTCTAAGTAAACTTTTCGTATCTCATCAAACGCTTGTGATGCTGTGAACTTGCCTTGTATTTCCCACTCAACAATACGAGCAGTGCGTCGGGCTAATTCTCCAATGTTCGCATGTGCTGCGAAGTCTTCAATCTCCATCATCTTTCTCCGAATGCGACCCACCGAACATCACGGTGACTCTGGTAAGTGAGGTATAGTGTTTAGTATACCATCACTTTCCCTTCGGTGCAATTTTTTTATTTGCTTTCTTCTTTTTCTTAAAAATTGCGTCCCAATTCTTTGACCATAGATCGTAATCTACCTTACGGTATCTATCTCCCTTACCTGCTGCGTGCTTGCCGCTCATAACGCCTCCTGGTGGCTTGAGAAGGTAATGTCGTGTATGTCTGAACCTTCCATTTGAGCATCTCCAATAGCACCAATTATAAAAACTTTCATCTCGCCCATATCTTTAAAATTATGTAGCGAACCCTTGTGATAAACTTTAAAAACTCCCACCTTTTCTAGCACATCACATTTGTTGATTATAAGTTCAGTACAACCAGAGAGTTTTACCGATTGAATCAATTTATCAAGATTCAACCAATTCACTAAACGCTTTCTGCCAGTTGTGGTTCCAAACTCACCACCTGCTTGAATGACTGCATCAAGTTCTTGGTCATCCCACAGAGAAGTTGGGAATAGTGGATCGGTTCCACTCTTGGTATCGTAAATCTTAGCCACACCAATCAGTCTGTTAATCTTGCGTGGCGAGAAACCAAGAGAGCAAGCACCGTAAGGCATGGTTGTGCTGCTTGTGACATACGGATAATCACCGTGGTCAATGTCTAGCCAAACGCTTTGTGCGCCTTCGCACAGCACCTTGCCATGCAATTCGCCGTCCCACAACCATTGAGATTCAAACACATCTACTGCTCGCTTACCGCCACGAATCATCTTGTCGGAATAACACGGTGCAATACCC
>Ga0181357_1000238_pt1 | contig 19495 bp, 32 predicted proteins | sample Fa13VDMM110DN_FD_130094 | JGI IMG/M metagenome (GOLD analysis project Ga0181357, IMG submission 130094) | Freshwater viral communities from Lake Michigan, USA - Fa13.VD.MM110.D.N | ecosystem: Environmental > Aquatic > Freshwater > Lake | place: USA: Michigan | collected 2013-09-24 | reverse complement strand
TAAGGATTCTAATTACTATGAACAGCTTATCCATACAGAATGTTGCTGAAGTTGTTGTTAAACGTAATAAGCATTCTTCCTTTGAAACCTTAACCTTAATGGTAAAGGATGATAAGGATGCATGGTTTGAAGTTACCTTGTTTTCTGATGCTAAACATCACGTTAATTGTGATGTTCCGTATGACTACGATCACTCCAAGCAGCCAAACAACGCTGCTTTTTAAGTAGTTTCTTAACTCAAACTAAAGGAAAACATCAAAATGAAGATCGTTGTCAAAGAAGTTGAGAATGAAGGCTTGGAGTCGCTGCTCGGTAAGCGTATTACGCTGTTCTGTGGCGTCTATATCTACACTGGCAATCTTGTTGGTGTTAACGATACCTGCATCAAGCTTGAAGATGCTGCTATTGTCTATGAGACTGGTCCTTTTAATGAGAAGGTTTGGAAGGACTCGCAGAGCCTTGCCAACAAGGCATGGTATGTTACCAAGCAGAGCATCGAGTCTTTCGGTGTTCTTAAGTAAGGAGCTACGCTAACTAACTTTAGATGAGGTAGATGAGGTAAAGGAGTTAGGATAATGTTTACAATAACCAAACGAAATAAACTTAGGTCTTGGTCTGGGTCTAGGTCTTGGTCTGGGTCTTGGTCTTTGACTTGGTCTAGGTCTGGGGCTGAGTCTGGGTCTAGGGTTTGGTCTCGGTATGGGTCTTGGTCTGGGTCTGGGTCTGGGGTTTGGTCTCGGTATGGGTCTGGGGATTGGTCTGGGTTTTGGTCTGGGTCTAGATTTAGGTCTAGGTCTGGAAGCCAGTAATGTGTACAAGAACAAAACGAAATAAACTTAGGACTTTGTCTGGGTCTAGATTTAGGTCTAGGTCTGGGTCTAGGGCTAGGCATTGGTCTTGGTCTGGGTCTTGGTCTGTGTCTTGGTCTGGATTTGGGTCTTGGTCTGGGTCTTGGTCTGGGTTTGGATCTCGATCCGGTTTTTAGTTATCGTGCCTACTCACTTAAATACAACCCTTTAAAAGGAATACATACTATGTATACGAACCTTAGCGATGACAATACCCGTGAGATTTTCTTTGATGTTACGGAAGAAGAAGTTGTTGGGTTACAGAGTAATCAGATGTCTCCAGACAAGAAGATGCTGTTAAAGAATGGCAATGATTACTTGTCTATCGTCAATCGTAAGTATCGTGTCGTTACTAACCGTGAAATCCTGATCCCTTTACAGGAACAGATGATTAACTACTTTGACAGCAATGTTACTGATGATATCCAGATTAAGGATACCATCACTGGCGCTACTTGCCTGTCTCAGTATATCTTTCCTAAGATTTCAAGGGAAATCACTACTACCAATGGTCACAATACAACCTTTGGACTGCGTTACATCATGAAGAATAGCTTCGATGGTTCTGGTTCAGTAACTCTTTATGCTGGTATGATTGACTTCTTTTGCACTAACGGAATGATCCGTGGAGAGTATGACGTTGCCCGTCGTAGGCATACTAAGAACTTCTCCTTGGATGGCTTTCTTAAGATTTTCGAGACGAGTATCGAACGCTTTGATGCTGACATGAAGCTCTATCAGGAGTATGCTGATAAGAAGGTTAGTAGCATCAATGTTAAGAAGTTGTTCGAGACTTTGGTAGGGACTAAGCCTGAGGAAGAACGTAAGCGGTCTGGTGGTTTGGCTGAGAAGCTGTTCGCTCAGTATCTTGATGAGGTTCAGGATAGGGGGTCTAATGCTTTCAGTGTTATGTCTACCCTGACTAACTTTGCAAGCCATGACAGCGAACGCTTCGGTATCTCTAAGGCTGGCGATGAAGGCACCCTGTTTAAGCGTCAGGAAAGGGTGTCTAATTGGATGTTTTCTAAGACTTGGGAAGACTTCCTTGTAGCTGCGTAAAGGATAATAAAAAAGGAGGGGGACATATTGTCCCCTTCCTTTCTTCCTTCTCTACCATTCTTTTAATAAAAGGACTAAGCATCATGCCTAAAATTAAGAAACTAACTCACAACAAGGGGCGTAGCTCCGCCGCTACTAAGCAAGTTATTAAGTATGATTACAAGAAATATTCTGACATCCCTGCTTATATGTCTGACTACATTAGAGGTGCTGCCGGTAAGCATACTCTGAAGGATATCCCCTTAAAAGATATCAATAACTTCTTAAATGGTTTAGAAGATTGGTTTGACGATCTACCTGAGCATAACTACCGTAGAGGATTACGGCCTAATCCTAATCGTATCAACTAATATTGTGGTGGGTGATATATCATGTCATTAAATATTCATGAGTATTATGATGAGAATACCATGGGAATTTGTCCTGTCTGCAATGGCTCTTGTAGTGTGCCATTGCCGGGAGGATACGAACATTTTAAGGATAAATTGTATGGTTATGACCCTGTAACTAATACAATTCCTTGTAACAATTGTGGTGGTCAGAAGATGTTTACTAAACCTTCTGGCATTGTTCTTCGACGTTTACTCGATGGTAAACCATGTGAACATAAGTATTCTGCTAATACAATCAGTAACTGCTATACTAGGCACCACTGTATGTATTGTGGGGATAGCTATAATATTGATTCTGGTGATTGAGTTATGAGGTTCTACTGTTACAATGAATTGAGAGAAGCTACACCTAAAGACGAAGTATACATAGAGATCAAGTCTGAGGAAGATATACGTAAGGACTACTGGCCTTATTGGTATAGTAAAGTGTGTGAAAAATATGGACAGGAGTATACTGATAAGGCCTTTTCTTTTGAGGATTGCTTAGATGACTGGATAATTGTTAACTGGGCATGGGAATCAGACTAGCGTATAATAACCATTTTAGGAGATTAAGTTATGAATACAGAACAACTACAAGAAGTTCTACGTCTACATTCGTTGTGGTTATCTAAAGACGCATTTGGAATTTGTGCTAACCTGAGAGGTGCTGACCTGAAAGGTGCTGACCTGAAAGGTGCTAACCTGGAAGGTGCTGACCTGAAAGGTGCTGACCTGAAAGGTGCTAACCTGAAATGGACTAACCTGGAAGGTGCTGACCTGGAATATGCTAACCTGCAAGGTGCTTACCTGAAATATGCTAACCTGTAAGATACTAACCTGGAAGATGTGATTTTCTAAATTCTAATAGGAAAGGAGAATAAAATGCGTGTATATATTGGACCCTATAAGAAATGGTGGGGACCTTATCAAGTAATGGAATTACTAACTTGGGTAGGCGTCAATAAAGATTACTGTGAGCATCTAGCCGACAAGCTTCCTAATTGGACACACACATTATGCTCTTGGGTCTATACTTTATATAGTAAACGTAAGGTTAAGATTAAGCTGCACCCATATGATACTTGGTCTATGGATGCTACACTGGCCCACATCATTGTCCCTATGCTGGAGCAACTGAAAGACACTAAGCATGGAAGCCCTTACATAGATAACATGGATGTCCCTGAACAATGGCGTATGAATAAAGAAGAACAAGATCTGTTAGATAACTGTCGTGGCTATGATGAATACGCTGGTTCATCTGATTATATTCAAGCTGAGTATAAGTTTAGAGAAAGATACAACTGGGTCTTAGGTGAGATGATCTGGGTATTTAATCTATATATAAAAGATAACTTATTAGATATAGATGAGAATGTAAATCATAGGTGTCGTAAGGAACATGCTCTGTATCTGTTCGGAAAGTATTTTGATACACTATGGGATTAATACTTATGGATGCTTTATCATGGTTAAGCATGATTATGTTTGTAGTTATTGGTATCTATGTAATCATACTAAAGGATTAAGTAAAATGGTGTATAATCAACAGCGTAGGAAAGAGTTACACGACCTAAGGGTTATGGTTAGGAATACCTTTGGGTATGAAAAGTATGTGTTTCTTTTAAGTCACGCAACAGAAGGTGTAGACTGTTATAATGATGATGGTCTTTATCTTAATACCTATGAAACGTGTGATAAAGCTATGAGATTTTTAGTAACTCCTAGACACTTAAGAGATGCTGGAAAGCCACAGTTGCGTCTAGTTAAAGACGACAAAGGCCACCTATCATCACCAACATCAACTAATAAAGAATAATAAATAAGGAGCATATAAACAAAATGGCTAAGCCAAGAGACTACGATAAAGAATACGATGATTATCATTCACAACCTGATCAGATTAAGAAACGGGCTGTAAGAAATTCAGCTAGATCAACCATGGCTAAAGCTGGTAAAGTATCTAAAGGCGATGGCGTAGAGGTTGATCACATTACTCCATTGAAGAAGGGTGGTGATAATGCTCCTAGTAACTTAAGAGTAGTAGATAAGAAGAAGAATAGGGGCTGGCGTAAAGGTAAGACTGACTATAACATCTAAGAAAGAAAAATAGCGTCCTTAGCTCAGCCGGATAGAGCAACAGCCTTCTAAGCTGTAGGCCACAGGTTCGAGTCCTGTAGGGCGCACCAAATCCCATATATAGGAAAGGATATAACATTATCATGATAATGCGTATCTTAATGTTTATAATTATCTTATTTGTAGTAACATTTAGTTTGTATGTGTATAGTGACAAGGTGCCTTATCAACAAACTAAGTTAGAAGGAGGTATAGAAAATCTAACTGACTTTCTAACACTTCCTAGAGAGGTTAATACAGAGAAGCATAAGGAAATACTTAGTGATACGGAGTTAACCTGTCTTGTAGAGGCTGTCTATTTTGAAGCTAGAGGGGAACCCTTAGAGGGTAAACTAGCTGTGCTTGCTATTATCATAAATAGGAAGTTGTCAGGTATAAATAAATACCCTGATACTTATTGTGGTGTCGTTCATTATACTGTCCATAAAGATAAGCGTAATAAGCTTAAAAGCTGTGCCTTTTCTTACTGGTGTGATGGCAAGAGCGATGTGATGGTAGACAAGAAAGCGTTGCAGGACAGTCGTTATGCTGTGTCTTTAGCATTGAAAGGTGTTACTATAAAAGGTTTGGAGGATGTAGTATTTTATGCTCAGCCTCAAGCTAAGGCTCCTTGGATGAGGGATAAGATTATAGTCATGGAGATAGGAAACCATGTTTTCTATAAATAATAAGATCGACTTTTTGCTTGACATAGCAAGCAATATCGAGTATCCAGTCAGAGCGTATAGATTGGCTGCTGCTGTTGTTTTTAAGAAGGCTATTGTAGGCTTAGGAGTTAATGGTTATAAGTCTGATCCCTTCCAGTTAAGGTTCAGGAAGAACCCACATGCAATCCATAGACATGCTGAGATAGGCGCTATAAAGAATGCATTAAAGATACTTAAGAATACCGAAGACCTTAGTAGATGCACTCTTATCGTTGTAAGAGTTAAACGGAATACATCGAACACTTCTTACATACCGGCAATGGCTAAACCATGTGAAGGATGTTACCGTTGTATAGTTGAGTTTGGTATAAAGAAAGTTTGTTATACTGGAGAAGATGGCGTCCTTCGTGTAACCTTCCCTATTTAAGAAATGAGGAGATAATCTAGAATGATAGACTTTTATGTTCTAATGGCAACTGTCTGTGGTAGTATCTTAATAGTTGTTCATGCTTTGCTTAATAACGATTGGACTACTGCTGCACTAGGTATCCTAATCTTTTTTGGTTGTGTGATGCATATTGATATTGTGAAAAAGGATGACTAAACAATATCTAACCAGAAGAAAAACACTTGCTCTTCCTATGGAGTTGGTATATATCGAGTGGTATGATGCATATGGTGGTAGTATAGTAGGCTGGAAAGATATATCTAAAATAAAGTTACTAAAGCCTATGCTTAGTAAAGCAGTAGGCTTTTATATTAAAGAAGATAATATTTCTGGTATTAATTATATTATCATATGCCCTTATCTAATTGGAACTGAAGAAGATGATCCTCAAGGTGACGGTGAAATAGCTATTCCAAAATCTTGGATTAAAGAATTTAAAGTTGTGTCTTTTAAACGTAAGCGTAATAAAACTTAAGTAACATATTTTATATAGGAGAATAAGCTAGTGTCTACTCAATCAACTATGCCCGCCTTAGAGTCTTGGGGTTATCATCTAATCTTGAATTGTCGTGCATGTAATATCAAAAGTATTAAAAATAAAGAGTTAGTAATTGAGTTCGCTAAGACATTGGTTGAAGAAATTGATATGGTTGCTTATGGTGAACCTCAGGTTGTTAACTTTGGTTCAGGTAATAAAGAAGGTTTCACACTCGTTCAGTTAATTGAGACATCTAATATCTGCGCTCACTTCTGCAATTATACTGGTGATGTTTACTTGGATGTGTTCTCTTGCAAGCCATTTAATATCTTTTCTGTTAAGGTTCACGTATCTAAATACTTTTCTCCTGTTAACATCAATACTAATTACTTGGAACGCCAAGCCTAAGAGATTAAGGATGTAAATATAATGTCTGATCGTGTGACGGGAGGCGCTACGTGAAAAACAAGGATAATGTATTTTATGATATTATTTGTAAAAAAGGTAAGCTTTCTTACGTCATGGAGCAGGGCTTCAAGTCTAAGAAAGATGCTTTTGAAGAACTTTTAGAAAGGCGTATAATCCTAGAGCATATCGGCATTATTGTGAAGGATATCCCTAATGGTATTGTTGCAAAAAATAAGAAAGGAAGGATAGTGGCAGAGTATAAAATAGTAATAGCCACCACCTAATTAACTTTTAAGAAAAGGATAATATCTAGTATGGTAAAAGCTCTAGTAGATAGTAAGATGCTGAGCCGTGGTCCTTGTGATGTTTGTAATTCAAGTGACGGTAATACACTATATGATGATGGACATTACTTCTGTTTTGTCTGTGAGACTTATACTAAATCATCCCATAAAGACTTATCATTAGATGGAGCGGATATGGAAGCTGTAACACAATTAAAGGACGTAGCACTTTTTAATAATAGACTTCCTCAAATAGGTTCTATCCTTCCTATTAAGGAACGTAACATTAGCCGTGATACTTGTCAAAAGTATGGCGTTCGTATTGTTCAGGATGCTGAGGGTAAAACTACTAAACACATCTATCCTTACATGGACATCAACAATACTCACATTGCTAATAAGATTAGGCATGTAGCTAACAAAGAGTTTGCTGCTGATCCCCCAGGCTCCCTTGGTAGGGCTGTCCTATTCGGTCAGCATATCTGCCAGCAAAAGGGTAAATACATTACCATCTGCGAAGGCGAATTGGATGCTATGTCAGCCTATGAGATTATGGGAAGCAAGTGGCCTGTTGTCTCAATCAAGGATGGCGCAGCATCAGCAGCTAAAAACTGTAAGAATAGTTACGACTTCCTTAACTCTTACGAGAACATCATTATCTGCTTCGACAATGATGAGCATGGTAAGAAGGCATCCATCCAAGTAGCAGAGATGTTCGAGCCTAACAAGTGTAAGATTGTTTACCTAGACCTAAAGGATGCTAACGAATACATCAAGGAATGTAAGCGAGAGGAGTTCATGAAGGCTTGGTGGGCAGCTAGGACATACACACCCGCTGGCATTGTCAACCTGAAGGACTATGGTGCTGCTCTATACGATGAGAAGCAACAACAAACTTGCTTGTATCCCTTTGCTGGTTTGAATGAGAAGCTGTATGGTATTCGGACTGGAGAGTTAACTACGATCACGGCTGGCACTGGCACTGGTAAGTCATCTGTAATGCGTGAGTTGATGCACCACATGCTGAAGAATACCACAGAGAACATTGGTGTCATCTGCTTGGAGGAGAATGTCAGGCAGACCATCTTCCACATTATGTCAGTTGAAGCTAATGCTAGATTGTATATTAAGGAGATACGTGAAGCTTACCCAAAGGAAGACTTGGAGAAGTATCAAGCTGCTACAGTAGGAACTGGAAGGTTCTTTGCCTTCGATCACTTTGGTTCGTTAGGCACAGAAGAAATCCTTGCTCGTATCCGTTACATGATCAAGGCTCTAGATTGTAAGTGGATCTTCCTGGATCACTTATCTATCCTGATCTCTGGCTTGGATGGTAATGATGAGCGTAGGAACATTGATATTCTGATGACTAAGCTACGTAGCTTAGTAGAAGAAACTAACTGTGCTTTGCTGTTAGTCTCTCATCTACGCAGGGTCAGTGCTGATGGTGGCCATGAAGAAGGTAGGGAAGTATCTCTATCACATCTGAGAGGATCACAGTCCATTGCTCAGTTGTCTGATACAGTGATTGCAATGGAGCGTGACCAACAAGCAGACGACCCTAACATCGCCAACACCACTACGATACGTGTCTTGAAGAACCGTTATGCAGGTGAGAACGGTATCGCTTGTCACTTGTATTTTAATAAAGTAACTGGTAGGCTTCATGAAGTAGATAACTTAGGAGACACAGATACTCAGAAAGCAGAAGTTAATAGTGGCTCAAACTCTTTCTAAACATCAGCTTTATTACCGTAAGAATAGAGCAAAGAGATTATTGGAAAGGCAAAAATACTATAAAGGAAGTAGGTTATTAGGTTCTGACTTGTTCTTTAGGAATAGACTAGCAGCGATAAAGTCTAAAGCTATTAAGAATAATCTTAAGTTTAATCTTACTCTTGATCATATTAAAGATATCTTTCCTCTAGATTCTAAATGTCCAGCCTTAGGTATTAAGTTTAAGATGTCTACTACAGGATTTGCTGAAAGAACATCGGCTAGTTTAGATAGAATTATTCCAAAGTTGGGATATACCAAAGGTAATGTCATCTGGGTTAGTATGATAGCCAATAGAATCATGAGTGATGCTAATGCAGATGAAGTTGTTAAGGTTGCTATGTTTTTTAAGAAAAGTATATTAAAGGGAGGAGATGGGATGAGCGACACCACTAAAGAGGATTGCCCCAAGTGCGGCGGATCTGGGTTGGTTCATTACGACGAGAACCATTCGACAAAATGCTGGGTCTGTTGCCCTCACGATAAGGGATGGTGGCTGCTCAATGAAAACTATAAGGACGCTGGCAAGCTTTGTTGCAGGGCGGGCTGCGGGACGACGAAAGATGGAGAAGGGGCTGCAGGTTAAGTAATAATGATTTTAATTGCTGATACTCCTTACTTAGAAGTATTTATTCGTAAAGAATTTTTATATGACGAAGCAGATCATGTTGGAGAGTTTGTTCCTGCTGTAGTATTTGGTTTTCGAGCAGAACCAGCAAGGGGGCCAATGTTTCAAGTAATGTTAGAGTCTGGCGCTCAATGGGCGCGGGTGCCAATTCATAAAATTTGCAGCAAGCCTTGTGATCCGTTGCCTTTGGAACAATGTATATGGTGGGATAATTATGGATATGAGTTTGTAGTTCATAGTTTTGATTTTCTAAAAAATATGACTGTAACAGCTTTAGGGCGTGATAAGATTATTAGAAAAGGTAAATATTTATTTACAATTGACTGGGCTAAAACTGGTTGGAGTGAGGTAGCAGATCAGCATAAAAATCATCATGTAATTGCATTAGATACAGGGCATTGGATTGCTTATCCAAATAATAGATTGGTCTGGCATGATCCTTCTTGGATTGATCCGGCCCCTGACAAGGAGTGGAGAACACCTACTAGAAGTTATTCTGTTGAATAATTAATTTAAGAAAGGAATTAGAATATGGCTGATAAGTCTAAAGTAAACGAAGCTGGTAACTATACTAAACCAACAATGAGAAAAGCTATCTTTGAAAAGATCAAGGCGGGTGACAAAGGTGGAGATAGCGGCCAATGGTCAGCTAGAAAAGCACAGATGTTAGCTAAAGAATACAAAGAAAAAGGTGGAGGATACAAAGATTAAATTATGAAAGAACCTCAAAAGAGTTTAAAAAATTGGACTGAACAAAAGTGGCGAACAAAAAGTGGAAAGCCTTCAACACAAGGCCCCAATGCAACGGGTGAAAGATACCTACCAGAAGAAGCAATTAAGGCATTGACACCACAAGAATATGCTGCTACATCTAAAGCCAAACGTGAAGGCACTAGCAAGGGTGAGCAGTTTGTGAAGCAGCCTAAGAGCGTAGCTAATAAAACTAAAAATTACAGGTAACAGCATTTTCTAATATAGTCTCTGGAGAAATAAAGAACTTAGCAAAGGATATAAAACAACATGGAAGTAGTAATAGACATTGAAACAGATGGCTTAGATGCTACTTTAGTTCATTGCGTAGTAGCTAAGGATACAGCTACAGGGCAGCTATATACATGGCAAGGTTCGGAATGTTACTCTGATACTTTCAAAGAATTTGTCCGAAGCGTGTCTACATTTATCGGACATAACATTGTGTCCTTTGATGTTCCTATTATGAATAAGTTATTAGGCACTGATATTAAACAGGAGCAGTTAGTAGATACACTAATCCTATCACAGCTTATTAATCCCATACGAGATGGAGGACATTCCCTAGAGGCTTGGGGAACTACTTTGAATTGTCCCAAAGTTGAGTTTGGAGGAGACTTCTCAGTGCTTACTGACCTGATGGTGTCTTACTGTCAGCAGGATGTTCAGCTTACTCACAGGGTGTATATAACTATGCTCCCTGAGATTAAGAAGATTACTCCTCAATGCATTGAGTTAGAACATAAGATTAGATATCTATTGGATCAGCAAGAGAATACAGGCTTTACTTTAGATGTTCAGAAGGCAATGATCCTGAAGGCTCGATTGTTAGATAGATCATCAGTATTGGAACAAGAAGTTAAGGATTTATTTAAGCCAATGCCTGTCTATGTTAGGGATGTTGTGCTTAAGATGAGGATGAATGGCTCACTCTCTATGGTTGGCTTAGGACACATAGACGACATCAATACCGTAGCGGGTCCACATTCTGTTATAGAATACCCTACATTCAATCTAAACTCTCGACATCAGATAGCCAAGCACATGATACAGCTTGGTTGGAAGCCTACTAAGTTTACTGACAAAGGGCAGGTCATCGTAGATGAAGCTGTCCTGAAAGATGTTGATCTTCCTGAAGCTAAGAAGATATCTGAATACTTATTGGTTGAGAAGCGGGCTACACAGATACAATCATGGTTAGATGCTGCTGACCATAACAATAAGATACATGGTAGGGTTCTTACTCTACGAACTATCAGTGGTCGTATGGCACATTCATCTCCTAACATGGCCCAAGTCCCTGCTAACTACTCTCCATACGGCAAAGAGTGTAGGGAGTGCTTCATTGCTCCTGATGACAAGACTTCTCTTGTAGGCTGCGATGCTAGTAGCTTAGAGCTAAGGTGCTTAGCTCATTACCTTAATGATCCTAAGTTCACTGCTGAAGTTGTTACCGGTGATATCCATACAGCCAACCAGAAGGCTGCTGGATTGTCTACTAGAGATCAGGCTAAGACATTCATCTACGCCTTTATCTTTGGTGCAGGGGCTGCTAAGATCGGTCTAATCGTAGGCGGTAATGCTAAGGATGGTCAGCGCCTTATCAACACCTTCCTGTCTAACGTCCCTTCTCTAGCTGTATTCAGAAACAGAGTTGACGTTGCTGCTAAGAGAGGGTTCCTAATTGGTTTAGATGGTAGGCGTTTAATCGTAAGGTCACAACATGCCGCTCTTAACCTTCTAATCCAAGGGGCTGGTGCAGTCATCTGCAAGAACTGGTTGGTTGAGATCAACAGGCTAAAAGATAAGAGCGTCAAGTTAGTAGCAAGCATTCATGATGAGTATCAGTTTGAAAGTCCCTTAGAAGTAGCTGAGACTTTCGGGCAAGTTACTAAGGTTGCCATGAAGAACGTAGAAGCTTATTTGAAAGTAAAGTGCAAAGTGGACAGCGAATTCAAGATAGGCCGTAACTGGAAGGAGACACATTGATATGCAAGTAAAATTGATTTCACATTCTAAGGCTGATATCAAAGGCTTAGACAAGGTGCAGGACTTGATTGCCTTTAGTGCGCGTGTATCTAACCCTAACAATCAGTTCAATAATGAAACGGCTGAGAAGTTGATCCGCTATCTCATCAAGCATAAGCACTGGAGTCCACTTGAGATGGTGTCAGCTTGTATGGAGATATCAACAACACGGGACATAGCACGGCAGATACTAAGGCATCGTTCCTTCTCATTCCAAGAGTTTAGTCAACGCTATTCTAATCCAACAAAGGATTTAAAATTTGAGTTACGTGAGGCTCGTTTGCAGGATAAAGATAATAGACAGAGTAGTATTAAGAGCAACAATGAACGGGTCAATAACAACTGGATAGCTTACCAGCAAAAAGTTATTGAGACTTCTACTGAAGCCTATGATTGGGCTATTAACAATGGGATCGCCAAGGAACAGGCTCGTGCTGTCTTGCCTGAAGGATTGATGGAGAGTAGGATGTATATGAACGGAACCCTACGATCTTGGATACATTACATAGAATTACGATCTGGCATTGATACACAGAAGGAGCATAGGCAGATAGCTATTGCGTGTGCTTTAGAAATTGGAAAGATACTCCCTCTAGTTTGGCTGGTAAGCTAAATGACTTGGGAAAACATGGTTGACAATTCCTTAAATATGAAGTTTATTGCTATCAACAAAGATATGAGAGATGCTGCTAACAATCTATCAAAGGAAATGGGCAGCTTAAAGAACTCCATCCTAGATGGAACAGGTAATATATATGGGTTCTTAGGAGAGCTTATTGTTTCTAAGTATCTCAATATCCCTACTAGTAACTCGTATGATTATGATTTAATTATCCCTTCTAATGGGATCAAGGCAGACATTAAGACTAAGATTTCAGACTACTTTCCTAAGCCTGATTATGATTGCCCAATATCGGCTTTCAACACTAGACAGAAGTGTGATGTTTACATCTTCTGTCGGGTTAATAAGAAAATGGAAGGTGGTTTAATATTAGGTTATCTCCCTAAACAAGAATACTATGAGAAGGCTGTGAAGAAGTTAAAGGGAGACTTTTTTCATGGCAGCACACTACCAGTTAAGTCGGACTACTATTCCGTGTTCATAAAAGAATTACGGAATGTAGATGAATTAACTGTTGACAAACCAAGACTCTTTCTATAAGATTATTTTTCTCTTAACTTAACTACATGAAAAGGAAATATGAACATGGCACTTAATAATAGCAAGTTTGAAAACCGCATCATTACCGGCAAAGCTTATTGGGCTTGCCTACTTGCTCCTAATACTACGTTTGAACCCTGCTGGCAGATTGACATCTCTCTAGATGATGAGTCTAAGAAGATCGTTGAGAGAGATGGACTTACTGTCAAGAACAAAGGTGATTCTAGGGGTGACTTTGTATCACTAAAGCGTAAAGTTTCTAAGCGTGATGGTTCTATGCGTGAAGCCCCACGGGTGGTGGATGCAAAGAATACTCCATGGGATGATCGTTCGATTGGTAACGGCAGTCTTGTGAATGTTAAATACCATGTGTTTGAATGGTCTGTAAGTGGTCGCAGTGGCAAGAGTGGTGAGCTAGACGCCATTCAAGTTGTTGAGCTAGTGCCTTATGAGAAGAAGGATGGTTTTAGTGTTGTCCCTGGTGGTTATGCACTAAAAGAAGGTGAAGCTGCTGTATTTTAATAAAAACATAAACAGATTTTAAGAAAAATAAAGGAGTTAATATACATTATGATTACTACAACTACAGACATGCGAGTTCTTACTGCCCTTCTTAAGCGCCGTCGAGTTACCCGTAAGACTGCTATCCTTAATGGTTGGTGTGAAAACCTGACTGCAACTATCTCTCGGCTTCGCCAGAAGGGGCATAAAATTGTTGCTATCCCTTCATACACACCTGAAGGTGGTAACTACACTCGTTACAAGTTACTCACTAAGCCATCTGCTAAGGTAATTAAGCTAGCTTCTGTTCAAAAGCTAGCAGCTTAACTTAGTAAATAAGAGGAGACAACAGATGCCAGCAACAATAGATACGCTTGTCGAAGATATCTACAAACTCTTTGACACCGATAATAAAGTAGTTCTAAAAATAAATGAGGAAGACTTGAAGGTCTTTGCTGAAACTACTGTTGCTGCTGTTGTCTCCTCTCTTTCTAAAGAAGTAAGAGAGCCTTACCTACGTGTATCTATGATTGGGCAACCAGACCGTAAGATATGGAACGCTCTTAATAATGTCCCAAGGGAGAAGTTATCTGCTCCTACTTTAATTAAATTCCTCTATGGTAGTATCCTAGAGAATATGCTTATCTTGTTGGTCAAGGCAGCAGGGCATACCATTGAAGACCCACAGAAAGAAGTCTTTATCTCTGATGTGAAGGGACACCATGACGCCATTGTTGATGGTGTAGTTGTTGATTTCAAGTCTGCATCCGACTTTGGATTTAAGAAGTTTACAGATGGCACCATTACCACAGATGATCCATTTGGGTATGTGGCACAGCTATCTGCTTATGCACATGCTAGTAAATCAAAATCTAACAAGGCAGGTTTCATTGCTATTAACAAAGTTAGCGGAGAGATTGCGTATAGTCCATTGCATAGCGTTGACTACATCAACCCAGAGGCTCGTATCTCTCATATCAAGGAAATTCTTAAATCTCCTGTCCCTCCTCCTAAGTGTTTTGATGCGGTTCCTGAAGGGAAAGCTGGTAACATGCGTCTTGCTACTGGTTGCCATTATTGTGACTTTAAGTTTAGTTGCTGGTCTGATTCAAATAATGGTCATGGATTACGTTCTTTCCAATATGCTAATGGAGTTAAGTATCTTACACAAGTAAACAAAGAACCTGATGTTCCTGAGGTGCATCCATAAAATGGTTTACAAACCACATGCTAATAGGTTTAGGTCTGGATCAGAAGAAACAGTATCCTCTCTTCTTACTGCCGCAGGATATTATTATGAGTATGAACCGTATTATATTAAATATGAAGTTCATGAAGTTCGTAAATACCTTCCTGATATTGTGTTAGATAACAATATTATTTTAGAAGTTAAGGGGAGGTTTTTCCCTGTAGATAGAAAGAAGCATATTCGTCTACGAGAGAACCACCCTAATATTGATGTTAGGTTTGTATTTGATAACCCAAATGCACGATTGAGTAAAGGAGCCAAGTCCTCTTATGCTGACTGGTGCGAAAAGAATTCATTTAAATACTGTGGAAAGAAAGACGTTAATGTGATACTAGGATGGGTAAATGAGCTACAGAAAACAGGAGATATTCCTCATACAACAATTAGACGAACTTTACCGAGAAGCACAAAGAAAGTCTAGTAACGAGCGATTATTATTCTTAAGTGTTATCCTTCAAGCTCTCTTAGATGTTTCAACTGAGCCATCTGATAAAGACAGTGTTAAGGAAAAGAACATTAGGCGTTCTGCCTACAAATGGTTCTTTCACTCAATAAACGTATCATCATCATCATCATCAGAAGCAGAAGACTTTAATACGGTATGTGATTATGCTGATGTTAATCCTTCTATTATTCGGAGCTTTGCTCTCAAAGTTCTTGAATCCAATGACATTCATCATATAAGGAGAAAAATAGGTGTCCTCTTATCCTGTAAACAGTCAATTAGATAACTTAAACAAGAACTCTTCATCATTCTTTGACATTCCAAGAGAAAGTAGACCATTCATTGGACCTTGCCAGCAGAAACATTCATTTAACGAGATGGAGTATCTCGCAGAAATATTGAAGTATATTGACCAAACCTACGTCCAGCATTATGCTACTGGTAAGTATCAGGCTACCGACACTATTATTGATGCAGGATGGGGTGAGGGGTTCTGCTTAGGTAACATCATTAAGTATTGCAAGCGGTATGGTAAGAAAGAGGGCAACAACAAAGCAGACCTCTTAAAGATTATCCATTACGCAATTATTCAGCTTTACATTCATGACACACGCCGTCCCAAGGAGTAAGCATGGCATCAAGTAACTACCTCCCTTCAGACTACCAGACATTCATTGCCACTTCTCGCTATGCTCGTTGGTTACCTGAGCAGAAGCGCCGTGAGACTTGGCCTGAGACTGTCACACGTTACATGGATAATGTTGTATCCCGTGTTCTTCTTGCATCTGATGATATTAAAACTGAATTGAAATCTGCTATCCTTACTTTGGAAGTTATGCCTTCCATGCGTATGCTGATGACCGCTGGTGCTGCACTAGATCGTGATAACACTTGTGCTTACAATTGTAGTTATATTGCTGTAGATGATCCTAAAGCTTTCGATGAGACTATGATGATCCTGCTCTGTGGGACTGGCGTAGGCTACAGCGTTGAGCAGCGGTATGTAAGTAAGCTTCCAGATGTTCCTGACAAGCTCTATACCTCAGACGATGTTATTGTAATCCATGACTCAAAAGAAGGTTGGGCTAAGGCGCTACGTAAGCTCATTGCCCTACTGTATAGTGGAGAAGTCCCAGGTTGGGACCTGTCTCGTGTAAGACCAGCAGGTGCTAAGCTTAAGACCTTTGGTGGTCGAGCTAGTGGCCCTGAACCTTTGAACCAACTCTTTATGACCTGCGTAGAAGTCTTTAAGAAGGCTGAAGGTAGGAAGCTATCTTCTTTAGAGTGTCATGACATTATGTGTAAGATTGCGGATATTGTAGTCTCTGGTGGTGTCAGACGGTCAGCTATGATCAGTCTGTCAGACCTAGAGGATGATAAAATGCGTTATGCCAAGATGGGTGATTTCTATACACACTTCCCACAGCGAGCCTTAGCTAATAACTCTGCCGTCTATAACCAGAAGCCTGACATGGAAACATTCATGCGTGAGTGGTTATCTCTTGTTGAAAGCAAGAGTGGCGAGAGAGGTATCTTTGCACGTTACGCTGCTAAGAAGCATATTGAGAAGTTAGGTCGTCGTGATCCAGAGCATGAGTGGGGTTGTAACCCATGTTCAGAGATCATCCTGCGTCCTAATCAGTTCTGTAATCTTACTGAGGTTGTGGTTCGTGCTACAGATACAGAAGAAACTCTTATGCGTAAGGTTCGTATTGCTACTATATTAGGAACAATTCAATCTACCTTTACTAATTTCCCATATCTGAGAAAGGTATGGAAGCGTAACACTGAAGAAGAACGTCTATTAGGTGTATCTCTAACTGGTATCATGGATGCTCCTATTACTAGCACACCATCACCTGAATTATTAGAACGATTGAAAGCCCATACTATTGAAGTTAATAAAGAGTGGGCTGCAAAGTTAGGGATTACAGTTTCTACTGCCATCACATGCTGCAAGCCTTCTGGCACTGTTAGTCAGTTAGTAGATGCTGCTAGTGGTATCCATGCTCGCCATAGTCCTTACTATATTCGGACTGTTCGTGCTGACATTAAAGACCCCCTCACTAGTTTTATGATTGATGCTGGTATTCCTAATGAACCTGAAAAGTTTCATCCTAATGATACAGTTGTATTCTCATTCCCTACCAAGTCTCCTGATGGAGCGGTAACACGTAATGACATGACTGCCCTTGATCAGCTTGAGATGTGGAAAGTATATGCTCTCAATTGGTCGGAGCATAAGCCATCGGTAACTATCTCTGTTCGAGAGAGTGAGTGGATGCATGTAGGTGCTTGGGTATTTGAGAACTTTGACATCTGCACAGGCATTTCATTCTTACCGCATGATGACCATGTATATGTTCAGGCTCCCTATCAGGACATTACCAAAGAAGAATACATTAGTCTCCTTGGTAAGATGCCTGTATATATTGATTGGACTAAGCTATCTTCCTATGAACAGGATGACAATACATCAGGCAGTCAGACCTTAGCTTGTTCTTCTGGTGTATGTGAGATTGTGGATTTAACAGTAAAATGATTAATGAGCCAGAACTCAAACCAATCGTTGAGATACGTGGAATAAACTATGGAGGATTTGTGACTGTTCCTGTAAATAAAGAAGGAGACTTTGATCATAAGTATGTATCTATTAGTTCTAGCTTTGAGTTTAGACGGGAAGGTTCAAGCATTTGGCAAACCATTCCTTGGAGTGTAGAACTAATTACCCATCCTGCATTGTCTTCAGAGTATGAAACATGAATTATCTAAACAAGCTACCAACTATATATATTGGTTATGATCCTAAAGAGGATGAATACTACAAGAAACTTAAAGCGTCTATTGAGAGACATTGTAGTAGGAAGCAATATAACATTGTCCCTCTAGTTCAGAAGGAACTTCGTAAGATCGGACTATATACTCGCGGTTCTGTCTATAAGGATGGACAGTCTTATGATATGCATGACAACAGACCTTTCTCTACAGAGTTTAGTTTTACTAGATTTCTAGTTCCACACCTGAACCAGAGAAATGGCTTGGCTTTATATATGGATTGTGATATGCTAGTTACTTCTGACATTACAGAAGTGTTTGATACCTATGGTTCAGATTCTTACTTTCCTATTAGTTGTGTTAAACATGACTATGTTCCTTTAGAAACTAAAAAGTTTGATGGTTCTGTAGAGCAGACAACATACTATAGAAAGAACTGGTCTAGTTTTGTCTTATGGCATTGTAACCATCCTGAGATTGATAAAATGACTGTTAGTGATGTGAACACAAAGCCGGGTAGTTGGCTTCACGGGTTTAAGTGGCTTAAAGATGAAATGATTGGAAGCATCCCGCATGAGTGGAATTGGTTGGATGGTCACAGTCCAATTGACATGGTGCCTAAGAATATCCACTTCACTACAGGTGGTCCTCTTTACCCAACATGGAGAGGGAAAAGAGATATTGATACTAAGTATGCCGTCGATTGGCGTTACGAATTCTAAGATTATTAGCTAAAAAAGAAAAAGGGAAAGAAAATATGTCGTCTAAGAAACAAATCCGTTTTGTTACGTCATTCAGTGCTGATGGTTTCCATCAATATGCGCGAAACATGCTTGAGTCGGTGAAGACCAACTGGAACCCTGATGAGCTTATGCTCACAGCCTACTACCATGACTTCCCTGAAGAATTGGTAGCAGAGTTACCCAAAGCACCTAACATTGAATACCGTAATCTAAACCTGCTTCCAAACATGCTAGCATATAGGGAACGCATGGAGAACCATAATGGTATTGTAAATGGTATCTATAACTGGCGTATGGACGCAGTTAAGTGGTGCCATAAGGTATATGCTTTAAGTGATTATGCTTTGGAGCTTTCTGAAAAAGAAGCAGATGCTGGTTGGCTGTGCTGGTTGGATGCCGATACCGTGACCACCTCCCCACTGACTAGGGCTAAGATGCTGGATATTCTTGACAGCAAAGCAGAGATTGCTCACTTAGGTCGGACTGATGTTGATTACAGTGAGACTTCATTCATTGGCTTAAACCTGTCTTTTGCTACTCCTATCTATTTGATTGCTGATCTAAGAGGTTGCTACGATATTGGAGAAGTTACCTCTTATCGTGAATGGCATGATGGGTTTATCTTTGAACGCCTATTAAAAATTTACATTGCTCATGGTATGAATGTTCAGAACCTAACACCTAATGTTAAAGGGTTAGCTGCTTTCAAGGAGTCTGCGCTATCTCAATACATGATCCATTTTAAAGGAGCCT
>Ga0181357_1000237_pt1 | contig 19524 bp, 24 predicted proteins | sample Fa13VDMM110DN_FD_130094 | JGI IMG/M metagenome (GOLD analysis project Ga0181357, IMG submission 130094) | Freshwater viral communities from Lake Michigan, USA - Fa13.VD.MM110.D.N | ecosystem: Environmental > Aquatic > Freshwater > Lake | place: USA: Michigan | collected 2013-09-24 | reverse complement strand
TCGTCAAGAACATGGACTGGCCGGGAGCGCAGGAAATTGCCAAGCGTCTCTCTAAGACGATTGATCCGAAACTGCTTGCCGATCCTGACGAAGACCCAGCGTTGCAGGCTGCTAACCAGCAGATTGAAGCGATGGGCGCTGAGATGGATCAGATGTTTCAGATGCTCCAGAACGTCTCGCGTTCGATGGAAGCGACCGAACTGCGTATCAAGGAGCAGGAAGCGGCCATCAAGGCATACGACGCCGAAACCAAGCGCATCAGCGCCGTGCAGGCTGGCATGTCCGAAGAGCAGATTCAGGACATCGTTATGGGCACGATTTCGGGTATGATGTCAAGCGCAGATTTAATGCCCCAGGAAGTTCCACGTGAAACTCCGCAGATGGGCGAGGGAATGGTATGAAACCGGCTGACTTTGTAGGCATGTTGTTCCTAGCGCGGGATGTCACGCATAGCGTTCATCTCAACACCCGCTCATACGCCAAGCACAAGGCGTTGGGTAAGTTTTACGAAAGCGTGGTGGACTTGGCCGACTCGTTTGCAGAGGCTTATCAGGGCCGTCACGGCCTGATTGGTCCGATCACGCTAATGTCGGCTAAAAAGACCACCAATATCGTTGAGTTTCTGCAAGACCAGTTAGCCGAAATTGAGGCTAATCGTTACAAGTTCTGCGACAAGGAAGAAACGGCAATTCAGAACATTATTGACGAGATTGTCGCTTTATATCTTTCAACTTTATATCGGCTTCGTTTCTTGGCTTGAGGTATAGACAATGCAATTACTTAACCCGCTGAACGACAGTCTGTTCCCGGCCAAGACTGCCTCTTATACGGGGACTGCCGGGTCTACAGGCACTTGGGACGCTGGCGTCGAGGGTGTTGTGGTGTGGGCCACGACCGCCGCTTATATCGCCGTTGGCGAGGGCGCGACCGCTACTACCAGCAGCACGCCGATCCCGGCTAACGTTCCGGTGCCGTTCATTGTGCCGAAAGGTACGGGCGCTCCGTGGCGCGTATCGGCGATTCAGGTTGCCTCTGGTGGCAACGTGTACGCCAAGCCGATTAGTGGCAACTAATGACCACTTTTTACGGCATCGCTCCGCAAAACGGCCTTGCCCTTGGGCTAGGGTCAATTATTGCGTTAGGCGTACCGCCTGCTGGCGCTGCGCCCCCTGCGGCATCGTATTTACTACTTGAAGACGACTCGTTTGTGCTGCTCGAAGACGACAGCAAAATAGAATTGGAGTAAGTCATGGCTGATACCAAAATAAGTGCACTGAGTTCAGGCGCACCGGCCCAGGCAGGCGACGAGTACGTCATTGCACGTTCTGGCGCTAACTACAAACTGACCGGCACTAACCTGCTTGGTCTAGTTACCGGCACCGCCAACACCTTCACTGCTGCCCAGACGTTCCGCGCTGCAAGCGCTGTGCGTTCGGAAGCCGCTGCCACGCAAGACGCTGTGGTGCTGGCTGGTCGCGCAGGTGGCACGAATTCGTATGCCGTCACGCTGACCCCGACCACGTTGTCGGCCAGCCGTACGATGACGCTGCCGGATGCGAACACGACGATTCCGGTGTTCAGTCAAGTCATCACGTTCAGCGGCCCTTCTGCTGCTCGAACCGTAACGCTGCCGGATGAAAACTTTACTGTTGGTTTCCGCAACATCCCGCAGTCGGGCAGCGACAAAACGACTTCGTACAGCCTTGCGGTTGGCGATGTCGGCAAGTTTATCGGTGTCGGCACTAGCGGCTCGATCACCATTCCCGATGCGACGTTTGCTGCTGGCGATGTGGTGTCAATCTTCAACAACACATCCGGCAACATCACGATTACTTGCACGATTACGACGGCGTATATCGCAGGTACGGATGCGGATAAGGCTACGGTGACTTTAGCAACGCGAGGTGTGGCGACGATACTGTTCCTCTCTGGTACGGTCTGCGTTATCAGCGGCAACGTGAGTTAAACCATGTCGGGCATTATGAATCTGCTGCTCGCGGCCAAGACTGGAGCGGCGCCTTACACGGTTATTCAGACATTCCTTGTTACGGGAACGTGGACTGCGCCTGCTGGCGTAACCGAGGTTGAGTATCTCGTCGTTGCGGGTGGCGGTGGCGGCGGTGGATATGGCGGCGGTGGTGGAGCCGGTGGTTTCCGCACGGGAACAGGGCTGTCCGTTACAGCCGGAACTGATTACACCGTAACCGTAGGAGGCGGTGGAACTGCTGCGGCCTATGGAGCCAATCGCGGTGGCGTTGGTAACAACTCCATATTTAGCACCATTACTTCAACCGGAGGCGGAGGCGGCGGCGCGTTGTCGCCCGTCACAACTGGTGGCAACGGCGGGTCTGGCGGTGGCGGCGGTGCAGGTAACGCAGCAGGCGGTTCTGGTAACACGCCATCTGTAAGTCCATCACAAGGCAACAACGGCGGTGCAGGAAATACCGACAGTTCTACCTATACAAACTGTGGAGGTGGCGGTGGCGCTGGTGCCGTTGGAGGCGACGCAAATTCGTCACAAGGTGGCAACGGCGGCAACGGGTCATCATCGTCAATTTCTGGTAGCAGCGTCACCTACGCAGGCGGCGGCGGTGGTGGCGTTGATAGCGGCTCTAAAACGCAAGGCTCTGGCGGCACGGGTGGCGGCGGTGCAGGCGCTAAATCCAGCACAACTGCGGCTGTTGCCGGAACCGCTAACACAGGTGGCGGTGGCGGCGGTAATGGTGGCAACAGCCCGTCAAATAGCGCAGCAGGCGGCTCCGGCATCGTCATCCTCAAATACCAAGTCCCCGGCACAACCTCGATCTTCACCTTTAAGTCCACGCAGAAGTGGACTGCACCGGCTGGTGCGGTCAGCGTTGACTACCTCGTTGTTGCGGGGGGTGGTGGTGCGGGTGGCGCAGACGCAGTAAACGGCGGAACAGGTGGCGGTGGGGCAGGCGGATTTCGCACTGGAACAGGATTGTCTGTAACAGCGGGCACCGACTACACCATTACTGTTGGCGCTGGCGGCACTGCCAGCACAGCAAGCGGCGCATCAAACGGCGGCGCTGGAAACGATAGCGTTTTTTCAACAATTACATCAACCGGCGGCGGCCGTAGCGGCGGTTCTGGCGCTACCGGTGGCGCTGCTGGAAGCGGTGGCTCTGGCGGCGGTGGCGGCGCTAACAACACAACGGCTGGAAACGGCGACACGCCAAGCACATCTCCATCCCAAGGAAATAATGGAGGCGCTGGAGGCGGCGCTCCGGGATTTAATGGCGGTGGGGGTGGCGGCGCAAACGCCGCAGGCTCCGTTGCTGGTGCTTCTGTGGGGGGTAATGGTGGAACAGGAACAGCCTCTAGCATTTCCGGCAGTTCTGTAACTTATGCAGGCGGCGGCGGCGGTGGAACGTACAATACTTCGCCATTTTCAACCGGCGGCACTGGCGGTGGTGGTGCTGGCGGCGGAAATGGCGCAACCAACGGATCTTCCGGTGACGCAAACACGGGCGGAGGCGGAGGCGGCGCCGGGGGCAAAGCATCGGCAGGTGCGGCCACTTCTGGCGGCGCAGGCGGCTCCGGTATCGTAATCCTCAAGGTCAACTTCACATGAAAACCTATCAACTCATGGGTATTGATACGGCGATGCACTTGCTTCGCCCCGGCGCAAAGTGGGAGATCAGCAACCGCGAGATTACCCGCTGGGAAGATCCGCGACCTAAACCGTCGTGGGATGAAATCATGTTCACGATTGAAAAGATCAAGGAACTTGAGGACGCGGTGCCGACGATCCTATTGCCCGAGCAACAGGCGGCGTTTGACGATTATGTTGCCCAGATTGAAAAGGCGGTTGCGTGATTACATACAACCTCTTTCCTACGGCTGTCGCCAAGTTTGAACTTGGACGGGACTACACCGCCGAGGAAATGGCGTTTGTGGACGAGCAGCCGACGCATAGCAACATGGGCAACACGACAAGCGATGACCGCTATGTGTTGCGTCACGACACGATGGCAAGCCTCAAGGCGTTTGCCGAGGCCAGTGTCAACGAGTACCTGCGCTCGATCTACGCGCCAAAGCACGACGTATCGCTGCGCCTGACGCAATCGTGGTTGAACTACACCAAGCCCGGTCAGTATCACCACAAACACGCGCATCCCAACTCGTTCGTGTCCGGTGTGCTGTACCTCAAAGCTGCCCGCGAGCGCGATAAGATTTACTTCTACAAAGACGGGTATCAGCAGGTCAAACTGCCGACCGACAACTACAACGTGTACAACAGCGACTCGTGGTGGTTTGAGGTTGGCGCAGGTGACTTGATGCTGTTTCCGTCTAGCCTGACGCACATGGTTGAAACCGTGCAGGGCGAGGATCGAGTATCGTTAGCGTTTAACACTTTTCCGGTAGGCTACGTTGGAGATGAAAGCAGCCTGACCGCGTTGCATCTGAAGGAGTAAGACATGGCTCATTTTGCAGAGATTGACTCAAACGGCGTGGTGCAGCGCGTGATCGTCGTTGCTAACAAGGACACCGCTGACGCCAACGGAAACGAGATGGAAAGCATCGGCGTGGCGTTCTGCCAGAAGTTGCTCGGCGGTAACTGGGTACAGACCAGTTACAACGGCAACATCCGCAAGCACTACGCTGGCATCGGCTACAAATACGATGCCGCGCTCGATGCGTTTATCCCGCCGCAGCCGTACCCGTCGTGGACGCTGGACGCAGACTGCAATTGGCAGGCTCCGGTTCCTATGCCGTCTGACGGTGAGATGTATTCGTGGGACGAGGCTGCCGGTAACTGGGTCGCGGTTCCGAAGGAGTAAGTAATGAGTACGATTAAGATTTCGCAGTTGCCTGCCGCTACGTTGCCGCTGTCGGGAACGGAAATCACCCCTATCGTACAAAACGGAGTTACGAAGAAGGCTTCGGTTGCTGCACTAACGGCTTTCGTAAACGTCAAGTCGTATGGTGCAGTGGGTGACGGCACGACCGACGATACGGCGGCAATCCAGGCTGCGGTAAACGCCTCTGACGGCGTGTTTTTTCCGTCCGGCACTTACAAAGTCACGTCTGCCGTTAGCCTTAAAACCAACAACACGGTTTTTGGTGAGGGGCCGGGTTCGGTCATTCTTTACACCGGGACGGCGGCTACCCAAGGCGCATTTTTCGTTAACTCGGGATCGTCTTCAGCCTACGTTGATAACGTCACGATTTGTGACCTTAAGTTGCTAGGCCAAGTAGCCAGCCTTGGGTTCAGCGAATTTGTGCATCTGATTTCTCTCAACGGCGTGCGTAACGCTGTTGTTGAGCGATGCGTTGTCGAGGGATTCCGTGGCGACGGTATTTACATTGGTAGTGGCGATCTTGCCGGTCAAGAGCGTCACAACATCAATGTGACGGTGCGTGATTGCTACATCAACGGCGTCAACAACGACAACCGTAACGGCATCAGCATTATTGATGGCTCCGGCATCAACATCGACAACAATTACTTCCTTAACACCACCCGCAGCAATATGCCGGGTGCGATTGACGTTGAGCCAGACGTTAACGTCTATCACATCATTCGTGACATCAGCATCCGAAACAATCGGATGATTAGTTGTGGTGGCAACGTTGCTAATATCAGTGTGTTCTTGCCGTCGGTTGCTTATACGACCATGCCCAACGGCTTTAACATTGAAAACAACTACATCCAGAGTTCAACCAACAGTTACGGCATTTACTTTACCTACGGCAACTCCAGTGGCCCTGCGCTTACCGAGTCAACCGCAGAGTTTGGTATTCGCATTAGCAAGAACGTCGTTAACTACGGAAGCGTGACAGGCCGTGGATTTGGCCTTGGCAACGCTAACGACACCGTGTTGGAAGGTAACGAGTTTATCGGCGGCACTACGTCGTTCATCGGCGGCGCTGGCGTTAACGTATTGGACATTACCCTGCGAAACAACATGTTCGTAGACGTGCAATACGGCGTCGATCCGTTTGCTGTCGCCGTGTACACCGGAAGCCGTATCAAGTTTGAAAGCAACATCTTCAAGGACTGCGGCCCTGCGGTTGGCGCTTTGGGTGGCGGCATCGAGTTCGCCTCTGGCACCACCTCGTATGTGGACATTATCGGCAACATCTTTGTGTCGCCGGGCGGTTCGTTCACGCAACAGGCTATCCGCAACTCCGCGCATACCTTTACGGGCGCGACTAACCGGCTGATCGGAAACTCGTTGATTGCTGGCGCAAACAACTTTGTGTCGGCTATTAACCTCAACAACTACCCGACCAGCATTTACAACAACATTCCCAACTTTGGCGTTAATGCTGTTCCGTCAGCGTATCGCCTGTCGGTTGATGGTGCCGCTACCAACGCGGCGTTGTTTGATAACGACGATACAAACGTCCAGATCACTTCGACCAACGGCACGGTAAACCAAGCCTCTGGCTATGCGATTGGTGGGTTTGCGTATAACGGCACTCTGAACAGCAATCCTTGGGGCGTCGTAACAAACAACACGCCTCGTATGCAAGTTGACGTTTACGACAACATTATCGTGACCAACGGCGACCGAGCCACGTCTGCCACAGACGGCTTCCTTTATGTGCCGTCCTGCGCGGGCACCCCGACGGGAACGCCGCGAACGTACACCGATGCCGTGCCGATTATTGTGGATCGTACTAACAACAAACTGTACTTCTACACCAACGGCTCTTGGCGCGACGCTGGCCCTTGATCGGATAGGTGACACATGATTACTTGGAAAATCGTTAGTGTTGATGTTGCGCCTGTCGTCGGCAGCCACGAAAACGCGGTGGTAATGGCTCGATGGGTCTGCCAAGCCGCCCAAGACGGCAAGTCTGGCGCTGCACTTGGCGCTACCGCCCTTGGCGCTCCGGGCGACCCGTTTATTGCCTATGACGATCTAACCGAAGAGGCTGTCTTGCAATTCTGCTGGAACAGCGGGTTAGACCGTGAGGCGGTTGAGGCCAAGGCTCAAGCAGACTTGGATAAGGTTTTAGCAACAACGGTGGTGTCCCCGGAACTTCCGTGGCAGCCGTTGCAAATAAACAACTTGTAAGTTAAAGTTTTAACCGTACTGGTGCGGTTCACCAGGTATCCGTAAGGAATGTTATGTCGGACGAAAATGTAGTCCCTGAAGTTGTAGCGGAAGTACCCGCGCCGGAACCGGCGGTCACGGCTGCCCCGGAACCCGAAGTCGTTGCAGAAACGCAACAGCCGGAGGAAAAGCCAGCCAAATCGTTCACTCAAGAAGAGTTGGACGCAATGGTCGGCAAGAGGCTTGCCCGAGAGCGGCGCAAGTGGGAGAGAGAGCAGGCGCTTAAGGCCCAGTCGACCCCGGCTGAGTCAGTCGCCCTGCCGAGCAAGGACGAAGACCCGGAGGGTTACGCAGAGGCTTTGGCCGAGCGTAAGGCTGCGGAACTCCTCGCCCGACGCGAAGCAGAGCGTGAGCAAGCGGCTCTTCTGATGGCTTATCACGACCGTGAAGAGGCGGCGAGGGAAAAGTACGATGACTTTGAGCAAGTCGCGTACAACCAAAACCTTCCCATCACGACCGTTATGGCCCAGACGATTCAGGCTTCGGATATTGGACCCGATATTGCTTACTATCTCGGTTCTAATCCCCGTGAGGCTGACCGTATCGCCCGGATGTCGCCCTATATGCAAGCAAAAGAGATCGGGAAGATTGAGGCCAAGTTGGCTGACAGTCCCGCCCCGGTGAAGAAAACAACCAGTGCGCCCCCGCCGATTAAGCCTGTCACGGCAAAAGGCACTAGCGCCTCGGTCTACGATACGACGGACCCACGGTCAATTTCGGCCATGAGTGCGTCAGAGTGGATTGAGCGCGAGCGTCAGCGACAGATTAAGCAGTGGGAAGCGCGTCGTAACCGCTAACTTCTTTTTGAGGACACTAAAGTGGCTAATACACTTCTTACTATTGACATGATTACGCGGAAGGCGTTGGAGATTCTTGAAAACAATCTCGTGCTGACCCGTAATGTTAACCGCCAGTATGACGACTCCTACGCCGTCGAAGGCGCCAAGATCGGCACCACGCTGCGTATCCGTTTGCCGGACCGCGCTCTTGTGACCGACGGTGCTGCCCTCCAGGTGCAGGACGACAACGAGCAGTTCACCACGTTGACCGTTGCTTCGCAGAAGCACATCGGCGTGAACTTTACGACTGCCGAAATGACCATGCAGTTGGACGACTTTGCAGAGCGCGTGTTGAAGCCGCGTATCAGCCAGTTGGCCGCCAGCATCGACGCTGACGTTGCTAACTCGTTCAACGGCATCTATCAGTCTGTCGGCACCCCCGGCACGACCCCCAGCAGCACCGCTGTTCTTCTCGCTGCCCAGCAGAAGTTGAACGAGGCCGCCGCTGTGATGTCGCCGCGTTATGTGACCGTGAACCCGGCTGCTAATGCCTCGCTTATCGAGGGCATGAAGGGCTTGTTTAACCCGGTCAGCACCATCTCGGCGCAGTTTAAGAACGGCATGTTTGGCGAAGGCATCCTTGGGTTCGAGGAACTCAACATGTCGCAGTCAATCAAGCAGTTCACGACTGGCACCCGCACGGGCGCTCACACCGTCACCACGACCGTCTCGGCTCAGGGTACTTCGTCCATCGCCATCACCGGCACTGGCACGCAGACCATTAAGAAGGGCGACGTGTTCACGATTGCGAATGTCTACGCTGTGAACCCGCAGACCCGCGAATCAACTGGCTCGCTCCAGCAGTTCGTGGTCACGGAAGACGTGGCGGCCTCGGGTGGCGCGTATGCTGCGGTCAAGATCAGCCCGGCGATCTACACGTCGTCGAACGCTCTTGCCACGGTTGATTCGTTCCCGCAGTCTGGCGCTGCTGTCACCTTCTTGGGTGGCGCTTCGACCCAGTACCCGCAGAACCTCGTGTACCACCGCGACGCGATTGCGTTTGCCACGGCTGACCTCCTGCTCCCGCAGGGCGTTGACATGGCTTCGCGTCAGGTCCACAACGGTATCTCCATGCGCGTTGTCCGTCAGTACGACATCAACAACGACCGTATGCCGTGCCGTATCGACGTGCTGTATGGCTACTCGGTGATTCGTCCGCAGATGGCCGTGCGCCTCTGGGGCTAACTCTTAACCTTATTCACGGAGTAATACAAAATGGCACTTCCTAATGGCGCTGGTGGTTATCAGGTTACAGACGGTAATGTCGGCGAGCCGCTGCTGTTCGTGCAGGGCGCTCCTACGGCGTTGACCGCTGCTGCGACGGTGACTGCTGCTCAGTTGGCTAACGGCCTCTTCACGTTTGACGGTACGGCGGGCAACATGACGCTGCCGACCGTTGCCGACCTTGAAGCCTATGTCTCGGCTGCCTCTAAGGTGGACGCGGCGTTTGACTTCTTTGTTGTCAACATCGACGGTGGCACGGATGACGTGACCGTTGCGGTTGGAACGGGTTGGACGCTGGTCGGCGCTGGTCAGGTCGACAACGGTACGTCGGGTCACTTCCGCGCTCGTAAGACGGGCGACGGTACGTGGACCTGCTACCGCATTTCGTAATGGCAATGCCTCCGGCGGGGAAACTCGCCGGGGGCTAACCTGAAGGGGTATTGATATGCCTAATACACAGGCGATTGGTGTTGCATACGCCGACCCAGAGTTTCAGAGCGTAAGCGTCACTGGTGCCGTTTCGGCAGCCAGTGCGTCCGTTTCTGGCGCTCTAACGGCGGGCAGCGTGTCGTCGGCTTCGGTCACGGCAAGCGGTAATTTGTTTATAAAGTCGGCTACGGTAGCGGCTACGGGTTCAGTGCAGGGCGATGCTGCGGCGGTCACTTCGGGCTTTACGCTCGTTTCGGCTGCTGACGGTACAAAAGGCGTTGTGCTCCCGGCTGCTGCTGCGGGTCTTGTTTGCATTATCAAGAACAATGCTGCGGCTGCGTTGAAGATTTACCCGGCTTCGGGTGACGCGATCAATGCGCTGTCGGCTAATGCTGCGTACTCAATCACTAACCTCACCTCAACGGTGTTGGTGGCGTATGACAGCACCACTTGGTACAGCATTCCGCTTGTAGCCTCGTAATATGCCGAATATCTACCTTCGCCACCCCAAGCACGGGGAGAAAGTAGCAATCTCGTGGCTGGAAGCGCGGGAAGATATGGAGCATGGGTGGGAGGAATTTGACCCCTCTGACCCGGATGATTCAGAATCCCCGGTGTCGGCAGACTTGTCGGCATCGGGGAATTCTGATAACGCATTAAGGGCGCGACGACGACGCCGGGAGTAATACATGGCAACCACCGCTGCTGACCAGATCAACGGTGCGCTGCGTCTGATCGGGCAATTGGCAGAAGGTGAAGTGCCTTCGGCAGCCACGTCTCAGGACGCCCTCACTGCCCTAAACCAGATGCTTGACTCGTGGAGTACGGAGCGTCTGGCGGTCTACTCGACCCAAGATCAAGTTTATAACTGGCAGCCTAACGTCCGCACTATTACGATGGGGCCAACGGGCACGTTTGTTGCCCAGCGTCCAATCTTGATGGACGACGCTACCTACTTTTGTGACGCCTCGACCAACGTGTCGTATGGCATCAAACTGATCAACAACGAGCAGTACAACAATATTGCCGTTAAGACCGTAACGTCTACTTATCCACAGTTGATGTGGGTCAACATGACCTACCCGGATGTGGAGATTTACATCTACCCGGTGCCGACTCGCGTGCTGGAGTTCCACTTTGTGTCGGTGCAGCCCTTGGCGCAGCCTGCCACGTTGGATACTAACCTTGCGTTCCCGCCGGGTTATCTGCGTGCGTTCCGTTACAACTTGGCTTGCGAACTGGCTGCCGAGTTTGGCGTGGAACCGTCGCCGCAGGTGCAGCGCATTGCGATGTACAGCAAGCGCGACTTGAAGCGCATCAATAACCCGGATGACTTGATGGCAATGCCAGCGGCACTCATCGTCAATCGTCCGCGCTTTAACATCTTCACGGGCAACTTCTAATGAAGACGCCGATCCTCGGGTCGTCGTACGTCATCCGGTCGGTCAACGCTGCCGACAACCAGATGATTAATTTGTACCCAGAAGTAGTGCCAGAAGGCGGCAAGGAACCCGCGTACCTGCAACGCTGCCCAGGCATGACGTTGAAGGCTACCGTGGGCACCGGCCCTATTCGCGGCGTCTACAGCCTTGGCAATTACCTGTACGTTGTATCGGGAAGCGAGTTTTACCGTCTGACAACGGCCTACGTCGCCAACAAAATTGGTGATGTATCAGGCACAGGTCCGGTGTCAATCGCTGACAACGGAACGCAGTTATTTATAGCCTGCAATCCTGACAGTTATATCTACAACACCAACACGTTGGCGTTTGCCCAAATTACGGACGAGGACTTTCCTGGTGCCGTGAACGTGGGCTACCTTGACGGTTACTTTGTGTTCAACGAACCGAACTCGCAAAGAGTATGGGTAACAGCCTTATTGGATGGGCTGTCTATTGACCCCTTGGATTTTGCGAGCGCGGAGGGTTCACCAGACGGGCTAGTCTCTCTGATCATTGACCACCGCGAAGCGTGGTTGTTTGGCACGAACTCGGTGGAGGTCTGGTACAACTCAGGCGATGCCGATTTTCCCTTGTCCCGCATCCAAGGCGCTTACAACGAGATCGGTTGTATTGCCCCCTACTCGGTCGCCAAGATGGATAACTCCGTCTTTTGGCTAGGCGCAGACGCTCGCGGTCAAGGCATCGTTTATCGAGCGCAAGGCTATCAGGGTGTGCGCGTATCTACGCACGCCGTAGAGTTTGCTATTCAAGGTTACAGCAACTTGGCCGACGCGGTGGGCTACACCTACCAGCAGGACGGCCACACGTTTTATGTGCTGAACTTTACCGACGCCGATACGACGTGGGTGTACGACGCTGCTACGGGTGCGTGGCACGAACGCGCAGGGTTTGCGAAAGGCGACTTTACACGCCACCGTGGTAACTGCCATGCGCGGTTTAACGGCGAACCGGTGCTAGGCGATTACGAGAACGGCAAGTTGTATGCGTTTGACTTGGACGTGTACTCGGACGCTGGCGTAACGCAGAAGTGGCTACGTCGCTGGCGTGCGTTGGCGCCGGGTAGCAACGATCTTAAACGCACGGCTCACCACTCGCTTCAAATTGACTGCGAGACTGGCGTCGGCCTAGAAGGCTACGACTTTTTGGATTACGACTATTTGGGGTCAGAAACGCTCCAAATACTGCAAACCGAAAGTGGCGAAGATTTGATTCTGGATTACACGGCAACGACGGGCGCTAACCCGCAGTTGATGCTGCGGTGGTCGGATGACGGCGGCCACACTTGGAATGGCGAGCGTCAAGTCTCGATGGGTCGCATAGGTCAGTATGGCACCCGAGCCATATTCCGCCGCTTGGGCATGACGTTAAAACTGCGCGACCGTGTGTACGAAATCAGCGGCACTGATCCGGTAAAGGTCGCCATTATGGGTGCCGAACTGCAAATCAGCGGCACCAATGCCTGACAAGATTACACAGATACCGGCACCTCGCGTGCCGTTTGTGGATGCCCAGACCGGACTCGTTAACCGCGAGTGGTATCGGTTTTTGTACAACTTGTACAACATCACGGGCAGCGGCACGAGCGACATATCGACCGTAGACTTGGCGTTAGCGCCAGTCGTTCAGCCGACCATTGAGTCGCAGACTCAAGTTATTGCCGAAGCCGTTGATACGCTGCCGCAGCCGCAGTTAGGCACGTTCGCTGGATTGCAGCAGGCTAACTTGCCGTGGACGACATTTGGGCGTAACCCTAATCCATATCCGTCTACCATTCCCGGCACCGTCTATTGGGATAACGAAGATCGCTCAAAGACGCTGGCCGTTGTCATGGAAGACACCGGCACGATTGTGCAGGACATCGGCGAAGAGACGTTTTATCGCGTCAAAGCAACCGCTGCCATTACTAAGGGGCAGGTGGTTATGTTCACCGGGGCAGTCGGTGCGTCAGGTGGCCTAAAAGCCGCTCCCGCTACCGGACTAACTGCCGCCCAAATTGAATACGTTATGGGCGTGGCTACCCAAGACATTGCCAACAATGCTTGGGGGTACATTACTTGGTTTGGCGAAATCAAAGGCGTCAACACTACAGGTGGCGCTGAAGCCTGGGTAGACGGCGAAATTCTGTACTACAACCCTGCCGTTACGGGCGGCTTGACCAAGATTCGCCCCGCCCCGCCAAACCCTATCGTTATTGTCGCTGCGGTCGTTAATGCGGCGTCTAATGGCATTTTGTTTGTCCGGCCCACTTACTTCGAGAGCGGTGGCGCCATCATCAATTCGCCGCCGGTTACAAAAACGGCGGACTTCTCGGTATCCGTTACCGACAGTTGGATTATCAACAACAAGTCAGGCTCGTCCTGCACCGTAACCTTGCCGTCGGCTTCTGCCAACGTGGGGCGGGTTTTGCACTTTCTTAACCACCAAGCACAAACCTTGGTGTCCGCCTCCAGCAACGTGGTGCCGCAGGGTGGCGGGGCGGCTGGAACGGCGATCTTGGCGGCTACCAGCGGGGACTGGGCAACGCTCGTCTCCGATGGCACAAATTGGGTTATTATGCAAGCGGCCAAGTACAATAACTTGCTGCTCGAATGAGGACTTGATCCATGACCGTTTACCTTTCAGCAGTCGCAGGCGCAGGTGCCCAGTTCTTTACGGACGACGGGGAAGTTCTCGCAGGCGGCAAGATTTACACCTACGCTGCTGGCACGACCACACCGCAGACAACGTATACGTCGTCTTTGGGTACGGCTGCCAACGCAAACCCCATCATTCTGGACTCTGCCGGACGCACCCCGGAGGACATCTGGCTAACCCAAGGCGTGAACTACCGCCTTGTGTTGAAAGACTCCAACGACGTGCAGTTGGGCGAGTACGACAACATTCCGGGCGTTAACGACCTGTCGCTGGGTGCTGTGCCGTTTGCGAACGTCACGGGTAAGCCGACTACGCTCTCTGGCTACGGCATCACAGACGGCATTACAGCCGCTACGGCAGCCGCTACTTATGCCCCTAAGGCATCCCCTACCTTTACCGGAACGCCGCTGATACCGGACAACGATACGGTTAGCACGAACTATGCGGTGGGCTATCGAGAAGCCCCGCAGGTTAGCAAGACTGATAACTACACCTTGGTGCTGGCTGACCGTGGCAAGTCCATTTTGATGAACGGCACCAGCAAGACGCTGACCATTCCGGCTAACGGGTCGGTTGCGTTCCCGGTAGGTACGGTCGTTATTATTATCAACGTTAACTCGTCAGCCCTTTCAATTGCGATTACGACTGACACGCTGACGCTGGCTAACAGCACGACGACCGGCACTCGCACCCTCGCCCAAAACGGCTTGGCGACCTGCGTCAAGATCGCCTCGACCTCGTGGCTGATCAGCGGAGCAGGATTGACCTGATGGGCGGCGCTACCCTAGCAGCAGCGATTGCAGGCACGACCGGCGGGGCCGGAGCGGGCGTTATCGACTTCTCGTCGGGGTCAGGCACCATCACGATTCCGGCTGCACCGACTGGCGTCACCATTGAGGTATGGGGCGGCGGTGGCGGTGGTGGCTTCGGCACGGTTACGAACATCTTTGGCGAGTTTGCTTACGAGCCGCAAGACAATCCTGGTGGCGGTGGCGGAAGTGGCGGTTACGCTAAAACCGTACTGGTGCTGACCGGCGCTGACGCTGGCAAAACCATTTCTTATTCCGTTGGTGCTGCTGGAGCGGCTGGCACATCCGGCGACCCCTTGGGTGGTAACGGCGGTATCTCAACCGCTTATGCCGGAACCTATGCGCTTGCCGAAATGATCTGCACAGGCGGTGCCGGTGGCTTTGGTGGCCTAGGCATCAACGGCGGCAAGCAGGGCGCAGGCGGTACGGCCTCTGGCGGCAACACGACCAACACGCCGGGTAACGGTGGCGCCAACTTTACGCAAACCGGCGGTGCGCCGATTGCGGGTGTGGGCAGCCTAGTCGGTGGCGCTGGTGGTGATGGCGGCGATCCGGTTGAAGGCGGCGATGATGGCAAGGTCGGCACCAGTGGCCGCGTGCGTTTTGTATTTACCTTTTAGGTGACACATGGCAGTTAACGTCAGAGTCTTGATTCCCGCAAAAATTGCGGAGAATACCCAAGTTACCCAATACACGGCGTCGGGTGTCACGACCATTATCGACAAGTTCACGGCGACCAATTACAGCGCCACAGCGGCTACCTTGTCGGTCAACTTGGTAACGGCGCTAGATGGCGCAGGCAACCAGAACTTGATTGTTAAAACCAAGTCGTTGCAGCCGTCCGAAACGTACACGTTCCCTGAGATTGTGGGTGCTGCCTTGGCTCCGGGCGGGTCTATCTCAACGATTGCCTCGGCTGCCTCGTCCATCAACATTCGCTCGTCAGGTCGAGAGATTTCGTGACGACTGCCGAATACTGGCTGACGGAGAACTTTAGGGAACTCGGGCTGCCGCCTGACGCTGCGGCTTGGCTGCTAGACCTGTGGCACGTTACCCAGACGTTTGACGACGTGGCAGACGGCGACCCGGTAGACCGCAAGGCGTTGGACGACACCGTGTGGCGGTGCCTCGTCAACATGCCTGCAAACAGTTTCTTTATGGCTAATGCTAGTCAGTTATTACCAGCATTGGCTACGGCGATTTGTAAGTGGAAGGCGTCGGATGATGCCGAGCGGTCGGGTCGGGCAGACGAAAAGTCGTTTGTCTGGCGTGCCGCCTATTACGACATTGTGTTGTTAACGGTGCTGTTGTGTCTTGGCCGTGAGTCTGCTATGGAAAAAGCAGGTGCGGTAATGGCACTATACGGCGAAGATTTTGCGAAGTATCGCGAGGAATTCCCTCATGGCTAATCCAGTAGTTGCCATCGCCGCATCCAGTATTGGATCGGCTGCAATTGGCAGTCGTTCGGCGAGCAAAGCCGCTAAGGCGCAGCAGCAGGCAGCAGACCAAGCAGCGCAAGTTCAGCGCGAGATATTTCAAAAGCAGACTGAACTGCAAGAGCCTTTCCGTCAGGCAGGCATTACTTCGCAAAACGAACTAATGCGGCTGCTCGGTATTGGCGGCGATCAGACTGCTGCCGACTACGGAATGTTGACCCGTCAGTTTGGCGCACAAGATTTGCAGATGGACCCCGGATATGCCTTCCGCTTGAGTGAGGGCGAAAAAGCCCTTCAGCGTATGCAGGCCGCTCGCGGCAACATGCTGTCAGGCGCCGCTATTAAGGCCGGTCAGCGCTATGGGCAGGACTTGGCATCTCAGGAATACATGAACGCCTTCAATCGAGCGCAGGCACAGTTAGGCACACGCCTTGGTGCGCTTGGTAGCCTTTATGGCGCTGGTCAAGCCGCTGCACAACAGGTTGCTGGGCAAGCCGGAGAAATGGGCGCCAACGTCGGAAATCTAATGACGCAAGGCGGTCAGGCTCGCGCCTCCGGTTATCTTGGGCAGGCCAATGCTTTGAACCAAGCGCTTGGACAAGGCGCTGGTTTGTACGGCATGTACAGTGGCGGATATTTCGGCCCCACAAACGTAACTCCGGGCGGCGGCCAGAATTTGCAGACTTTGAATTACATGGGTCCCCGATATGGGAATGTGGTGTAAGTCATGGCAGTCGTAGGTGCAACTCAATTAGAGCCGGTCAACATTCTTGGCTCTTATGTTCAGGGCGCTGAGTTGGGGCGTGCCAACCAGTTACGTCGTCGTCAGGAAATGGCTGAGGCGCAAGCAGCAATGCAAGCGCAACAGATTCGGAACGCCCTTGCTTCTGGAGATCGTAACGCCTTGATGCTTATGGGCGAAGAAGGATTGGCCGCCGCTAAAACTTTGGGCGAACTTGAAACTGCTGAGTTAGCCCGTCAAAAAACCAGAGGCGAAATAGAAACTGAGCAATTTAAGCGTTCCCGTGACTTACTCGCTGGCGTAACGAATCAGGCTCAGTACGACGTTTGGCGTTCCAATGCCCTGCAAACCTACGGGTCAATTCCGGGGGCTGAGCAGTTAATTCCGGCGCAGTTTTCGCCTGAAGTGCGTGACCAATTAATTTTGACTGCTGACGATATTGTGTCTCGCATGGCGTTGTCTCCAGCACAAGAGGCGCAAAAGGCTCGCATTGCCGCTGCTGGTGCTTCTCGCCAGACCGTGCAATTGCCGCCTGCTGAGTCTGCGTATCAGACCACGGTTGCGAAGGCTGCTGGCGAAGAAGACATTGCATCGTTTACCGCAGCCCAACGCGCTGCTGACGATCTTATTAAGGACTTTGAGACAATTAACCTGCTGCAAACGGGCAACGCTTCAACCGGCATTACCGCTGAATTGGCCTTGGGAATCAATCGAATTAAGGCTGCTGTTGGCGGCGATAAGGAAGCGGCGAAGAAAGTTACCGATACCGAACTGCTTAACGCGCTGCTTGGCTCAGATGTGTTTTCCAACATTCAGGCGTTGGGCGTTGGCGCTCGCGGGCTGGATACCCCGGCAGAGCGCGAATTCTTGCGTGAAGTGGTGTCAGGCACGATTAGCCTTAATGCTGAAACTCTGCGTCGTATGGCTGAGATTCGCGCCAACGTCAAAGAGCGTGCAATTGACCGCTTTAACCAGCGCGTTGAAAAAGGCGAATTGGATCGTTACTTTACGGCAACGGGCCGCGAAAAGCGCAAGATTGAAAAGCCGTCGCGCCCGAAAGCGCCTGAAACGGGTGGCAAGCAATTTAAGTCAGAGGCGGATGCGGAAGCCGCATTTAAGGCTGGAAAGATTAAACGCGGAGATCGCATAACCATTGGTGGCGTTTCGGGAACATGGGAGTAAAAGATGCCTTTCAAGCCCGATACTTCCGCTACGCCTAGGTTTAAGCCGGACAGAGTAGAAGACGCCATCCCGCAAAGAACCGGCGTTGTAGATACGCTGTCCCAATATGCTGGCGTTGTTAATCGAGCGCTTGCCCCGTACGCCACTGCCGCACTTGGTGGCGGAGCCGTAGGCGGCCCTGCTGGCGCTGTCGTAGCGCCGCTTGCTCTTGGCCTGACTGATCTTGCATCCACGGCTTTTAATGTTGGCTCCCAAGCGCTTGGTTCTGAGCAGCGCGTGCCGATGCTTTCTGACGTTATTCGCGGCGGTCTTGAAACCGTTGCACCAGACGCATTTCGCCAGCCTGAGACGCCGGGTCAGCGTTTCGCCGCTACGACTTCAGAAGCCGCTACGGCTGCGCTGTCGCAGGCTAATGCACTTCGACAGTTGGCCGGACAGGCCGCCCCCGGCGTTGTCCGTAATGTTCTGACAGAAGCCGGTCGTGCGCCTGTTGTGCAGGCAGGTGCTGCGGTTCCCGCCGCTGCCGCTGTGCAGGCGGTAGACGAGTTAACCGACGAAGGCGCGATCCTGCAAGACCCGTATGTAAAGGGCGCTGTGGGCGTATTGGCGGGCTTAGTAGGCGGTGCCACAACTGCCAAGGCAACTCGCACCGGACAAGTTAAAGCGCCTGCGCTGGATCAGATGCGAAATCAGGCCAAGGCCACGTATCGCTCTATTGATCAGTCCGGCGTGCAGTTTGACCCTAACGCCTATAGCAGTTGGCTGTCAGGGGTGCGCGGTCGCCTGACTGGGTTTGACCCTGATCAGCACAAGGCTGTTGATCTTGAGATTCGCAACCTTGAGCAATCTATCGGCAAACCTCGCACGATGAGCGAACTAGATGCTGCACGTAGCAACATCAAAAAGCGCCTTGGCAAAAGCACTGACCCGAACTTGCGCCGCCTTGGTAGCGAGTTAGCGTCGGAGTTGGACGACTTTGTGCTGAACGCTCCGCCGTCGGCTATTTCTGCTGGAAACTACCCGCAAGCCCGAGCCGCGCTAGCGGAAGCGCGTCGTCTGTACGCAGCGGTTAGCAAAAGTGAAAACATGGAAGAGTTGGTGCGCCGCGCCAAATTGTCCAGCCGACCGCTAGATGATGCGATTCGCACCGAGTTCCGAAACCTTGCCCGCAACGAACGTCGGATGCGGTTATACACGCCTGAAGAGCGCCAGTTCATTGAAGAAGTGGTGCGGGGCGGCAGATTGGCGTCTGCGCTTACCAGTGTCAGCGAGGCTTTAAAGGTTCGCTCAACGCTGGGTGGCGGTTTGTATGCCGGATCGGCGCTTGGCGTATTTGCTCCACAAGTCACGCTGCCTATGGCATTGGCCGCCGGTGTAGGCGTAGGCGCGACTCGTGTTGGCGCTCGATCATTGGCTAACCGTTTGGCGCAGCAGCGTGCGGCTGAAGCATCGCTGCGTATGCGCGGTGGCGCTCCGACCGAAGTTCCGTTTGCGCCGGTTGCCCTTGGCACGGCTACGGGATTAAACACTTTGTCGCCCGCCCAGCGTGATTTTATGGCTGAGCAGCAGCGCATCAATCAACTTGGGTTCTAGGAGGCCACATGCTTAAAGGCGCATTGAAGTCCAAGACCGTTTGGTGGAACGTCCTGCTGGCCGTCCTTGGCGGGCTGGAATT
>Ga0181357_1000235_pt1 | contig 19559 bp, 23 predicted proteins | sample Fa13VDMM110DN_FD_130094 | JGI IMG/M metagenome (GOLD analysis project Ga0181357, IMG submission 130094) | Freshwater viral communities from Lake Michigan, USA - Fa13.VD.MM110.D.N | ecosystem: Environmental > Aquatic > Freshwater > Lake | place: USA: Michigan | collected 2013-09-24 | reverse complement strand
TCAGCAGGTAACGTAATTCAGGAATACGTTGAGTTTCCAGTTGCACAAGGTGATGTGATTCTTCAAGATGCTGTTGTAACAGGTACATTACAAGTAAATTCAACTTTAACGGCTCAGGCTGATGTTGGCGTCTCAGGAACACTGTACGCAAATACCATAAATGAGAATAATATTGGTTCACTAACCATTGGAAATGATGCTACTACACTTGCGTTTGGCGATGTTGCAAATACCACTTTAGTGACCATTGACGCCGATAATACAACGATGAACGGACCGCTCACAATGTCAGCGACCTCTCTTCTTACCGCAAATGGTGGAATTACATTAGGGGCAAATAAATTTATAACAACAACAACAAATACGATTCAGCCGTTACTAACCCAATATGGAGCAGTAAAAACCTCTCCCTATATAGGTGGCTCAGGTCTTTTTGTAACTGAAGTTCCCAAAACGTATGCTCAAATTTCTTTAACAGCAGGAGTGTATATTCTTCAAGGTCAAGGTTCAATTACGTATACTACTACAGGAGGGCTAATCTATTATTTTACAACAAACATAGTGAATGAAACCACAAACGTAGTGGAAGGGACAAATATAGCATTGAGCAATTCAACAACAGGATTCGGACCAGTTATCAACTCAACGAACGCCATTGTAAGCATAACCGAAACTACTAGTTTTAAACTGACAATGCTTGTAAAATTTGACGCTCCATCTTCATTTACGCCATCAGGGGCGGCAATAATCTTAGCGGCGGTTCGTATCGCCTAAAAATATAGTGATATAGTAATGACTATTCAATCGTATCCTCCACCCATTAGTAGACCTATTTTCAATTCAAGCGATTTCGAAGTTGTAGAACAGGCTATCGACCAACCCTTTCTTCATTTTCCATCCGCCCAAGGAGCAATGACATTTACTAATGTCGAAGTTACAGAAACTCTTGATTGTGTGCAAACAATTGATGCTGGTGGTGATCTAGTGGCCGATTCAGTTGAAGTAACTGGAGATATAAACCCAACCAATCCTGCCTTAATTATAGGAAATTTAACATCCACTATTAATTTGGTTGCTTCTACTCTTTCCATAAATTCACCTACATTATGTAATAGTCCACTCGAAACCACTATTTTTAATGCCACAAATGGAATCAATTTAGGCGTAAATTCGTATATCACAAGCAATTATTCAGCACTAAGTATTGACCCTTTTGATAGAGGATTCATTAAAGAAGGCACTTATACAGCCACAATTGGAAATCAAATCGGCACTAACGTTGCTTCACCTGTAGCATCCTTGGCTTTAACCAATGGAACTTGGTTTATTACTGCTACATGTTCATCAATAGCAGTTGGTTCGAGTAGTTGTTCTAATGCCTATGTTAGAGTGAATACAACATTTTCGAATGGTTACTCTTGGACGGCAACACAACCTAATTTATCTCCAAGTGGAACTCTTTTAACCCAAAGTGTAAATAGTTACACAACTATTCTAGGAGCATCACAAAACGTTATTTTAAACATTTTAATAAGATACTCCGCAGGTCGATGGAATTTTACAGATAGTGGTTTTATTTTCAGAGCAGTTAAAATTGCTTAAATTTTTATATAATGCTATTATAATGAGTGTATACCCCCCACCTAAATTGGATTTACCTGTATTTGATAGTGAAAATTTCAATACAGAAACCTTAACAAATAGTTTTGTCGATTTTCCTATAGCCCAAGGTGATGTTACACTTCAGAATGTTCAAGTAAATGGCGATATGAATGTAGATGGTATTTTGACAGCAGGAGTTCTTGATTTAGTGAGTCTTGAAGTTCAAAATGCTACGATTGATGCTGGTGGCTTCTTGTATACTGATAATATTGACACTACGACGCCCCTCGGTACATTAAATATGGCATGTAATCTGACTATTGCGGACACAAATTCATTAAAAGTAAATGATATTGACAGTGCTACAGGAGCATTGGGAATTGGCGGTCCAACAACTGGAACGATTTCTATGAACTCGCAGGTTTCAATGGGTGGAAACTATTTGTTTGTGGATAGAATCGACCAAATTGTAGGACCATTAGCATTAAATCCTGAGGGAAGCGTTGAAATTACTTCCATTGAAAATCCAGTTTCTATTTCAATGACCGCACCTGCGGTCAATATTAATACTGGAGTAGGTGATGGAGACTTGACCATTGGAAATGTAGCCAATGCAACTCAAACGGCCAACGTAAACTGTAAATTATTGACTAAGGATGTAGAATCAACCACAAATATTAAATCACCTGATATAACGGCTAATACAATCAAAGCCATAACAACTGGGCTTCAATTGGGCGGTGCTGGAACGACTTTAATATCGGTGGCATCGGATTTATCAATGATTGGAACAACTTTGAAAACAAACGTTTTGAATCCATACACTAGTCCTACAGGAACAATCACTTCAACTGGTTCTCTTAGTGTATTGAATGTAACATGTAACCAATTAAACACACCTGCCATCGCTTCAACAGGATTATTGGGCATAACTGCTACAACTAATATTACGTTAACAGCCCCATCGGTTTCTGTATCAAACGAAATATTATGCTCTACGATAAGAGCCAATCCAGCAACAGGTGTGGTAGCAATTGCTGGAACAAACGGAAATGGAAACGTTACGATAGGAGTTGGGACAAATGCCACACAAACTATCGGACTCAATGCTCCTATAACTAATGCTGTTCAACTTCGGTCAAATACAATCCAAAGTCAGACGGCGGCAGGAACTTGTGCTATTGGAGGAACAAATACAGCCAACGTCACTATAAATCCAACCGCCGCTACTACTATTACTGGGGCATCATTAGTGTTAAATCCAACTACCTCTACGACTATTACTGGGGCAACATTAGTGTTACAGCCCACTACAAGCATTACTTTTAGCAAACCACCTTTGCCAAATTACGTTGCTCTTTATTCGAATACACTAGGAACGACAACAGATGGATCAATTGGACGCATGTATTCGGCAGCGTTTACTCCTGCTGTAAGTGAGAATTTTACTACAGATACCGACAAAACGTATGGGACATTACCCTCGTTAGGAGCAGGTGTATGGGCTATTTTTGGGTCAGGAACGTATGAAGTAACTGGAACGACAAGTATAACAAGAGCCCAAGTAACAATTGGCTCAAATATATTAGCAACTGATGTTTTTGCTCAATCTTTTAATAGTCCTACTGGAGCAGTTCCAATTACAACTTACGGAATGTCCACAGGTGGAATTATCAGCATTCCTAACGGACAGAATCGAATATATTCTATGAATTTTAACATAACCTTTAACCAAGCCACTCGAGTAAAAACACCTTCTGTGATAGCACCATCTTTGTATATTTTCAAAGCCACTCGTATTGCGTAATATATAGAGGTATACTATGAAGTGGTCAAACGACATTGAAACTATTTTGGATAAAATCCGAAATAATTGCATTATAATGAGCCAACATCACAAGAAACGATTCTATGTGTTCAAGAATATGTTGAAGTATTTTCGCATTCCGACTATTATTTGCTCGGCAGTGGCGTCCGTCGTTTCAGTCGGTTTGCAACCATTTGTAGACCAGTCGTACATATCGATTGCTACATGCCTAATTAATTTAGTGGTCGGCGTCATAAACAGTATTGAATTGTTTTTAACGATCTCGGCTACGGCAGAAGATGAACTTAATAATAGCAAAGAGTTCTACTTATTGGCAGTGTCTATTTTCAAAGTATTGAATCTGTCTGTCGAGAATAGAGGCGTCGATGGTATGGTCTTTTTAGAAGAAAAGTATAGCCATTACTGTAAATTGATTGAGAGTTCAACGCTCATTGATGCAAACATTGTTGATTCTCTTACAGAAATAAAAATAGAAACGCCAACGTTCTCTTTGTTTAGCCCTTTTAGAAAAGGACCGAAGTCAACTTCGAAAAGTAGTTGTGACTCGGATGGAACGACCAATACAATCATTACTTTCGGAGAATAAAATATCCAGTAATACCATATATGCCCAAATTAGAAAAAGGAAGTCAAGAAGCCAAACAACGAATGGCACTCGCAAGAGCAGGATTTATGAAAAAACGAGCCACTACTATACGAGAACAGACTGGAATTGAATCCATCGATGTACCTATTATGAATAAAGTGCAACTTGACATTCCACCTGTATTTGCGTATGAATCCAATGGAGAATTGAAATTGGCCAATCCAACCACAAAAGGACGTAACTTAGCAAGACGAAATCAGAATTTATCCGTTGTTGTGAAACGTAAACCCATAGAAAAGCCTGAAATATATGCAGAAACTGTTAATATAAAACCTGAAGACTTGTCAGCACAACAATTGATGATTCTTTTGAAGTATGCTTCTGATATTGAAGCCAATCGAGGCATCTCCTCGCAAAATTTGGAAGCCTATCCAAACGATCCTGTAGTAGAGCGAGGGCGTCCTGAAAAACTTCAGAAAAATATTGATATTAACAGGGAAAAGAAACGACAGGCGAAAGAAAAAAAAGCAACAGCACCAGCCCAAGCACCAGCACCAGCCACAAAACGAGCCTACGTAAAGCGAGACACTGAAGAATCCAAACGAGAAGCCATATTAGAACAGAAACGTCAGTGGGCTAAGAAAAACTATCAAAAAAAGAAGGCTACAGGTGGAAAGATTCATAGTTTGTTTACTGACCCCATAAACACATTGTCGGCAGCCTACTATGGCCGAGATGATTATGCACCCAAAGACCGAGAATTACTCAAGAAATATGGAGATGAACGCATCAAATCACTCGTAATAAAACGAAGTCCAGTGACCAGTGCTATTACAGGAGCGATTAATGCTATTTCAATGGGAAAGTTCAATCGACGTTTGGCTAAGAAAGACTACGACACATTATTCCACTTGTTTCTTGAAATCATAACGGAAACAGGAAGGAAGTTTTTGATAGAGAAAAATGAAGCCATTAATTTCGAAAAATCACCAGCAGATCGTAAAGACACAGAGCAGTTTGTTGTTTCTAACGTTCCTGACATAACCATCAATGACATGCTTAATAATACTCGTAAGTCAATGGGTAAAGCCTATTTCAAATACGACGCCACCAAGAACAATTGTCAGGATTTTATTTTAGGAATATTTAAGGCAAACGGTTTTGGAACGGAACAAGAAAAGGCATTCATTAAGCAAGATACGGAATCCTTATTCAAAAACCTTGATAAAACATCCAAGATAGCCAAAGCCACAACAGATTTAGGAGGTTTTTTCAATGTAATTACAAAAGGAAAAGGTTGTGTAATCGTCAACACATATAAAAACCAATAATTCTTCTTTAAAAGAAAATAAAATGTTGGTACATTTTATAGATGCCCAAAGCCAAAACAGGAATCCTTGACCAAAAGTTTACAGTAAACGAAGCGAAAGATACTTTTAAAGCCCCACAAGACAGCGAGTTACTTGACCGCCCATTTACCATTAATCAGGTAAAAGAAACTGGTAAAGAACTCTTTAGTGGTTTTGGTTGTGATTATTGCGGTGGGTGTGGTATGAAACCCATTCGCACTGCCGTTCACTACTATGCAGACGATATCGGAACTCACCTTAAGACTGGTGAGCCATTCAAGAACTCGAAAGGCGAAGCCCCTATGTCGGTTGACTATTTGAAAAAGAAGACAGGAATGGGTGCTGGGCGAGTTATGAAAGTAATGGAAAAGGCTGGTTACGGCATTCCTGCTCCCACTATAATGCCTGTACGTCCTCCATCGGCCAAGATGCGAATGCAAGGTGAGGGCGTCAAGCGAGTCGCTCGTTTTGCCAAAGGTTCGGAAGAAGCAAAGGCTTGGGGTCGCAAGATGGCTGAGGCTCGGATGAAAAAATAAAGCAACGTTCAAACCCAATAAAATAATTAAAACTAAATTATATGACGCTTACTCTTGACGAAGAATGGTTAATATTTCAGATATGCTGTGATATTAACGATTACATGTTAATCCAACGATTTTTAAATATGTATAAAATATATGCTAGAAGACTTTAGTGACCCAGCAGAAGCCTATAAAAAGACTAAAAAATATTTAGGGAGTGACGCCGAGTTGTACAGTTCAACAAGAAAGGATAAAAAATATATGGTTCAAGATCCTATTGGAAAATGGATACATTTTGGTCAAATGGGATATCAGGACTATACATACCATCAGGACGCCAAACGAAGAGATGCATATTTGAAAAGGGCAACCAAAATAAAGGGAAACTGGAAAGAAAACCCCTATTCACCCAATAACTTGGCTATACATATTTTATGGTAACAATATAATGAGGATTAAATTGAGAGTAAAGTGTTTTGGTTTTGTTGTATTGGTTATAACATCTTAACTCAATTTACTCGCTATAATCAATGAGTTTTAAGAATTTTAGATTCTATAAACCTATTTTTCATTTTCAATATTTCAAATCAATTAAACTTTTTAGAGTCTATCTTTTTATTTTTCCTTTGATTATAGTGAGTAAATTGAGTTACTATAAAATTGATATAAACGTATCTAATAAAATATAATAACAAAATGGAGTGTGTATGCTGTGCTTACAAAACAAATCGCAAACTGAATTATGAGCGTCATATGACGTCTTCGAAACATTTAAAAAAAGAAGCAGGATTAAGGGACGCCACAAAAGAAAACCCCACTGCACTTTCAAAGCGACTACTAAAAGAAAACCAAGATTTACGTGAAGTACATCTACAGGAGATCAAGTGGTTAAAAGAGAAACATCAGCAGGAAATAAATGAACTCAAGCAAAAAATAAAAGAAAAAGACATATCGTTTGATAACATGCGAAGCATTCTATCAAATAAGTGCAACTTTGCTGAGTAATTCTTCCATTAATACACTATGAACGTATTTTACTCGACGCTTACCGTATACTTCTTTCTTATTTTTCATTACATATTTCTTACAGGCAATGGCATGTCGTATTGGGTTCTTTATATTCCATTGTGTTGCCTTGTCTATTTGTTCTTGTCTATGTGCCAAATAATATACCTTGTAGTATGCTCTTGCCTTTTCCTTGTCCATTTCTAAAATATAGAGTATGATTTTAAACGAAAATCAAAGTAAATAGATTTAAAAGAGTATTATTTAAACGAAAATGAAGGTAATCCTTTATAATTCATTGTATAAAACGATTATTTATATTAATATTCGTTTTATTTGTTTAAAAAGTCGTATAAAGCATTAATAAAAATATTTTTATTCATCATATCCTTCTCTAAAAGTATAATTATACGATTATTTACCTTAAAAATCGTATAATTTGTATAAAATGTGATTATATGTATTATATTTTTTCTTCTTAATTTTTAGATTACGTTAAAAGTCTGTGAGAGATGCAACTGGGATACAAAAGTGGTTGTGTGTGACGCCGTTTTTATCCACTCGGTAGTCCATAAGCATTTGTGTTTTGAAAATATCGAAGATAGTCTTGTCATATTTTATAAAGCAATCCTTATCGGTGAACTTGATAATGAATACTTGATCCATTCCCTCAACGACCTTGTGACAGGGAAAGAACGACGTCGGATAGGCCATCTTGCTATTACGACGGCTCTTCATCTCGTACTTGCATCCGTTCTTACCAACCCAGTCATACTTTGTGTAACGATTCTCAGTTTTTGTTATGGTCTCGTCCTTAAAGTATGTTCGCAACTTTGGCAGGATATCAATCTCGTTTTGGACGCCCATTTGGTAATCCTTAGCATAAGTTGTATTTTGGCCTGTGCGAATCATTTAGAATAGCACAATATTTTAATTATTCCTAAATAAACTAAATACTTTAATTTTTGTTTAATGTTTTTTATACTATTTTTTAATATTTGAATTATATATAATGGATATTAAGGCTTATATTAAGGGAAAGCGTGACACTTTAGGAGACTCGTCCATCACTACGTATGCTTCCATTTTGAAGAATTTGTATCAGAAAGTATACGGAACTGGTGACGTCGACCTTACTAAGTTCGAAGACCCCAAGAAAACACTCAAGTTTCTCGAGAACATGCCACCCAATCGTCGCAAGACCATTCTTTCGGCTTTAGTAATAATTACGGATAATAAAGAATACCGTAATCAAATGCTTGAGGATGTACGTAATTACAATGCTGAAATAAGCAAACAACAGAAGACTGAAAACCAAGAGGCTAACTGGGTTGAAGGCGGTGAACTCAAATCTCTTTATGCAGACCTTAAACAAACGGCTGACCTTCTTTACAAGAAAAAGACTTTGACTGGAGCAGATCTTCAGCAAATCCAATCCTTTATTATTTTGTCGGTATTAGGAGGATTTTTCATTCCTCCGAGACGTAGCAAGGACTTTTGCGATTTTAAAATTAAAAATATTGATACTGCGAAAGACAATTTTATGGAAAAGAATAAGTTTGTATTCAACTCCTACAAGACTCAGAAATACTACGGACGCCAAGAAATTGAAATCCCTGTTATGCTCAAAAACATTATACGTAAATGGATTGCTGTTAATCCGACTGATTATTTGCTTTTTGACACAAACGGTAATCCGTTGACGTCGGTTAAACTCAACCAACGGCTAAATAAAATGTTTGGCAAGAAAGCCAGTGTCAACGCCCTACGTCACACCTTTTTAACGGATAAATACGAAGAACATTCAAAAGTATCAAAGGCTCTTGCTAATGACATGTCTGAAATGGGAAGCAGTGGAAATATGGCCAAGACCTACATCAAGGAAGATTAAGCGTTGCAAGGAATCGAACCTTGTATTTTGTCTCTCATCTACAAAATAATTTACCAAAATAACGCTATATAAAATCTAAGAGATTATTTTTTTAGATTTTATAGAGTCTATATTTCCTAAAACACAATGATTTTAGTGAGTAAAATGAGTTAAGCATAACGGACGTCAACAGGGATTGAAACCAAGTCAACACCTTTACCTGTTTCCCCTTTAGTTATAATATTTTCAGCCATAACATTTATTTCCTTGCGGTCTTTGGCTTTCGCACTTCGGAAGAAGTTCTTAAGAACCCATTCGTTCTTCTTCCAGTCACAACTTTTATTAAGATCATCAAACATTTCTAAGAAGGTTTCAGTATCTATATAAAGGTTGGCTTTTCGGTGTATACTTGAGTTGATAAAATGTAGGAATCCAGCGCAATAATATCCACAGCAATCTGCCATTAAACTTTGTACATCCTTGGTCGTAAATGGCAAATAGGATTTCCCTGTTAGTTCTGTGAATGATTTTTTTACTTCTTCAGGAGGAGCAACGCCGTAGGGGTCGAAATAGATTCCTTCAATAAGATCGTTCGGATACTTGTTTACTTGCATACAGACCCAGTGACTTCCTTGATTTGCGTTGCCTTCCTCGTCTTCACTATTCTCTAAATTAATTATGTAAGATTTATTGAATTTTAGTTTTGGAATCTCGTCCTTGAAGCAACAGGCTTCCAATGGAAACTTCATCTTGTTGGAGAGTTCTTTGAGTTGCCAATTTGTAAGCATATATATTATTAAGCAGAGAAAATAAAAATGGATTAATTACATGTATAAACCTGCCCCTGAAGCAAACTTTTGGTATTCAGGAGGCAACTGAAATTGCTGGTGGAAGTTGACGGCAAAGGGCTGGGAACGAAGAGCAGGGACGCCTACAGTTTGCCCAACAGGGCCAACAAGCCCTTTAACCTGTCGTTTTCCTAAACCCCTTCCGCTGTAGTAGAGGCCCTGACCCATAAGGTCGGTTTGATTTGCTAAAGCAACCCTTTCAGAACGGCTTAAATAACCATCTCCATTCAAGTCACCTGTTAGTGCTGAAGAAAGAACATTGGCGGCGAGATTACCAAGAGTCGACGCCGTTTGGTAACCCATATTTGTGCCGTATGCCTCATTTAAATTCCCTAAAGCATATTCTTGCTGGACGCCTTGATCTAAAGTTGCAGGGGCTGGGGCTTTTGGACCGCCCAAATTGGATGTACGAGGTGCTGTGCCAGTCATTCTTGCCAATTTACCAACATCTTTTAAGGCTTCGCCCTGTGGGTCAACATACGATGCTCCAGCAGAGCCAAGGGCTGGGGCAAGTTGTGCTACAATGGGTTTCACTAAAGGTTTGCTTCTCTTCGCAATTGAATCATAGGTTTTTTCAATACCGCCCATCCATTTACCAGCCTTCTTGAATCGTCCAATCTTGCCACCTGACATGTAAAGTCCCTGACCTTCCATATCTGCCTCTTGATTAGCAACTAATTCGTCAGGAGTTAGGGCAACTTCTGCTCCCTTATTTTTGCTAAAGGCTCTAGTTATCGCCGAATAATTCATCGGATTCACAATGAGGGAGACGCCTTCACCCTGCATACAACGTTTACAACGCACTTTATGGCCCATTCGCATACGACTTGCTTGTTTTGGCGAAAGACTAATTTCAACTACTCTACGCTCCATATATTATTAGCAACGAAAATAATATTTGGAAGTTAATCAGATAATGACAAAATTAAGAGGATAATGTTTTAAACCCTCGAACCTGAAAGGGTGTCGATGGAAATGCTGACTGCGTACTCAACGAAGATAATGTAATCACATGCCTTGGCACTGACGTTCTGACCTATGAGTTGGATGGATTTGGGGACAGACTCCTCAACTGGCAACATCCGAGAAATGTCAACGTAGTAACCGCACTGGCCTGACTGCCAACCAAGGTAATCAATGAGTCCACTGGTCAATCCATCCGTCATTCCACCATTGACAGCATTTACGCCGTAGAGTTGATTGCTCCATTCTTCAAAATTGTAACGTTGGGTGTTGTAAATTGCATTACTTCCGCTTACTACTACGTTCATATTGTTGAGAAAAGCAAGAGGAGAACAACCACCAGCACCTGCAGGGTCAAACGGCGACTGGTAAGGAGAACGGCCACCAGCATTGGACGCCGCCGCAGTGAAAAAGGGCAAGATGAGGATACTGCGAATTCCAGCAATACCGTTTGTAATAAGTTGATTTATCTGACCCCCAGCGGCGATGTCCTTAATAGAATACTGGTAGACGTCGGTGTATTTAACCTGTTTGATGGGCGAAGAAAGGTAAGCGGATTCAAAAACAGGGTTGAACGAGTAAGCAGGAATGTACAAGAGGACGTTCTGATTCGAAGTCACCGCCAACTGCGAGTGACCGCTGGTCATCTGAGTATCCAAACAACGAGAACCAACAGAGACGTTAGCAACCATTGCTGTGGTAGGGTATACGAATGCCGCTGCCGATGGAGCGTAAGCAGAAACAGCGGTTTCAAAAGCGGCTATATCGACAGTTTGAGTCACCTGAACACCTGCCGAAGCAAGAAGAAGAGGGCAGATACCACCTACCGAGTTGGTGACGCCTGTAAGAGCCATTGTGGATGGAGCGCCTGCCGCCGCAACGGTAGTGTTGTAAGTAACGCTAGTGTTATTGAGCAAAAGAGTTAAACGAAGGTAAGCACCCTTAAGAAGAGGAACTTGCTGGAAGAAAGAGTGGAGATGCTTGAGGTAAATGGTCGCCATAACACTGGTCTGTACACATCCCTTAAGAGCCGCTGCTCCGTTCTGCTTGTTAAATACGGATGATTTGTAAAGAGTAGAAATGGTTTGCTGAGTAATAAGTGGTGTATAAGCAACATTAGCACCACCGATTTTCACTGCTCCGTTAGCGTTGGCATCAACATCAAAAGCAATCCACTTAAGACGCTGAGCCAAGCCAACGTTAGTGTGTCCTGCGTTGGCGTTTGAGAAACCATCAAGACCGACAGCAGTAGGAACTTCGCACACAACGTTGTTGCAGACGCCAGTGCCTGAAGGACCAGCAGCAGCAGAAGTGAAAAGCCAAGTCTCATACGAATCAGGATAGAAACCAATGGATGCCCCCATAGTGCAAACATCTCCCCAAGAAAGAGTGGTCATCAATTTGAAACCATTCCACATGTTAAGAAAATTCTGTTGCTGGATAACAGTAACACCGTTATAGTCCAAAAGAATGCTGTGAATTAACGAAGTGTAAGAGTTTTTAAGACCAACAGCCAAGTTTGCACTTGAGGCGGCAGTGTCAGGTTCAAAGTCCGCCTCATCAGCAACAGTCGACAACGAGATCACAAGTGGTATTTCTAGACGTGCCTCCCTGTATGAGAGCCACTTGTTGGAGTTTGCGAGTGAACTGGTTTCAATTACGCTCTGATTGGCAGAATAGTTGCCGTTTTGGGTATCAAGGATGTTCAACCAATCCTTCTTCAAGAAAATATTTGGAGAGCCTTCAACTTCGGTCGCTAAATCGTAAACTAACTTGTCGCAACTCATCTATGAGATATCCAAATATTTTAATTTAATCAGAAAGAGAATTTAATGTTTTTAGGCTTTCGGTTTTTAATAGAAAGGGATTCCAACTTTTTGCCTAAACTTTCCAATCCGAATCCAATGGACTTGGGATTCACTTTTGTGGTATCTATGTAATCCGTTAAAGAATCGTAGGACGATCCACCTCCTCGGCCACCATCAAGAAGTAGAGTCTGTGCGCCTTTTCCCTTAATCCCTCGTAGGTGAAGCGTAGATGGTAAACTCTTGCGAACAGAACCCAAGTACATGCGTTGCTGGTTTCTCATATAGTATTGTGCTATATTATTTTTCTGCCTGTAGTCTTCTAAAGTTTCTGAGTTTTAAAACAGTCATACAGAGAGAGTTAATTATTGTAATGTGTTTCTGCAAGTCTTTAGTGTTTCCGACGTCTGCCTTGAACTCGGCCATTAATTTCTGTTGCTCCCTTGATATTTCGTCGTAAAACCTAGTAAGAAACATATCGTTCACTTCGCTCATAAATTAAACAAATATTTTTATTTTTGTTTAATTACGATTTTTTAAAGGCTTAGTCTCGTTCATCGGCGTCCTTAATACACAAGAGGATTGTAATACTGGGGTCGTTGATTTGGATGGGCTGTAAATCCGTTCCTAAAAGTTGAAGCCTTAATTCCGTATACGTTCCATCAACTAACCTGTTCCAAGCAAACTGTGGTGGTTTTTCGTTAATAATTTGCCCCACAGCAACGTTGGGAACGATAGCATAGATGATACTTGTTGGAGTAGCGTATTTGTTATCTACGTTCGACATGCTAATAAGAACACTCGAGTTGGGCTGTACGTTTGGCGATGTGGACGATAAGTAGGAAATTGTTCCTGTGGCGACGTCCTTTGTGCCTCCAGCGGCGGTTGGGTTGGGTGCTGCATTATTAAGATTCAAATCCGTTGTAAAGTTCGCTGCGTATCCTACAATTTTGCTAAAATTTTCTGGGAAAATGAGTTGAGGATTGAATGTATTCGCAGGAAATCCAACCCAGTTTGCAGGAGCGGTATAGCCTGCTGGAAGGGCTAGGGGGACAAGAAAAGTGTTTACCTGAACGGCATATCTCGTTGGTGAAATGACCATTTCTGCATAATAAACGTTGTTTCCATCGCCATCGACGAGGTATGTGCCGTTTTCAATCATTGAAAATTGTAAAAAACGATTTAGATCAACAATCTCGTATGCACCATCAGGAACTACTAAATCATACTGAACACCATCAAAAATGTAAGAGAACAAATTATTGCCTAAAATAGTTGAAATGTTAAACCAAGAATAGTAAATACTGACTTGTGAGATGGCAACCAAGTTCTTTCTAAAAGCAACTGAGTTAGGAAACTGGTAAACCAACACATTGTTGGCAGGATTTACAATGTTTTTTTGGGTCAATACAATCGTCCTCATATATATGTAAACCTATATTATTTATTTAAAGATTGGAACTTTATGCGTTTTTACCTTTACTTCTAAATCTTTGGGGCGACGCCGTATAAGTGTATTACGACCGACGCCTTGTCCCTGTATTTTGTCAGGGTTCAATTTTAGAGCATTTGGAGTTTGTGCCGCTCCAAAGAAAAAAGGAACTTGATAACCAGTACTTCTTCGCTGTATTACAAAATTCTTAGGGTCTGAAATGGCTGGTTGAGCGTTGAAAGTAAGTGCCGACATGTATAGTATACCGATATATTTTAATAGCCCAACTCTGTTAATTCGTAAAGAATATCTTTGGCTTGTCTCGCTGGTAGTAAATCTTTATTTTTCAATTTTATAATGAGTAGTTTGAGTTCCTTAATGGCTTCTCGAGAATCCTGACCTGCCGAAACCTGTCCTCGAAGAACATTGAATCGGTTAATGTCTTGTTCGTCTTTGCTCTTGTCAGGGGATGGAATCTTCAATCGGTCTGCGATCCTTGCTGTTGTTGCGATTTTATGCAAGTAGTGACGTTCCTCATCTGTCATATTCTGAATCTCATCAAACGATGGTGCTGCTCCTCCTGAGATACTTCGCATCGCATTTCCAAACGCTTTACTCACTCGAGTGGATGGCATACCGTTCAGTGACGCCCCTGTTTTTGTTTTAAGTGCGACAATATCCTTCTCAAGTTGACGTTTGGAAATCACATATCGCCCAAAAGGAATGTACTTCTCGTCTTCTGCGACGCCTCTGCCACATATACCATTACCGAAAAGTAAAGCCTCTGCTCTACCTGAAGGTTCAGGTTTTGATGGAGAAAATTCAGTTCGCCCTGAGGCAGATAATCGTTCAAGCATCGCACCATAATTTGACCTAAACCAACCTTGTAATTCTTCTTTGGATGGCCCTATTTGTTTTTGTGTGTCTATAATCGGAACAAGTTCAGGGTAAGATGCTTTCAGCAAAATACTGTATTCCCTTAATTTTTTAAGTGTTGTTGCGTCTGTTTTATCAGGTGTTAACAATTCAACCTTGGGGACGGCTCTTCCAGCATCTTCTTGTATTGATTTTAAAATTCCCAATATTTCAGGCGTCAGTTCAACCAATTCGGTCAACTCCTGCAACTTGGCTTCCAACAAGGCTGGGTTTTGGTTTACTTTGACAAGTTGGATTTCAGCCATTATATCCGCAATCGCTTGACGAGTAGGCAACTCATCCATTAAATCAGTCAACAGAGTATCCTTACCCTCTTTAATAAGTCGTTGAATAGTGGCTTCCGAAGGAATAGTTTTACGTAATGATTCAATCTGTTTTTGCGAATAATCAAGCATTCGACGAGTCCTATCTGAACTTCCAACAGTAAGTAAGCGAAGTTCGTCAAGGGTGTTTGCTAAATCTTCTTTGTCAATAAGAGCATCCCTAATATCCTGTAACGACAACATAAGATCCGCTCCACTAACCTGTTGAAGCCCATCACTAATTCCTTGATTGGTAACCATCTGTAATTCAAGTCGGTTTACGTATTGAAGAAAGTTGAGTGCTGGAATGCCCAATTTGTAGGCTGGTTTTACATCTTTTACAATGGCGTCTAAACGCTGAGCCACTAAACGTAACTGGTCAGGGCTTAAACTGTTTACGATTTCTTGGGCATTTGCTCCATCCGTAATCTGTAAAAGTCCCTTGCGGACCATAATCTTGAGTTGCTCCTCGTCAGCATAAATTTCGGTAAGTGTACGGCTATCCGTTAGTTCAGCCGAGGGCTGTCCTGTTCGGACATAGTTTTTTCCTACTTGTAGTTCATAGGCGTCCAGTTTAGCCCTTGCGTTGAGGTTGGCCATATAAGCGTTGCGGAACTTGGTTTCATCGACTGGGGTTTTTCTCGGTTGACCTGCCATATATACAATACATAACTATAATAATTATGGCAAAAATGGAATTATTCGTAAATCGGATATTTGCTTAAATCGGCGTCACTACAAAAAAGAACTTCATTGCATATTTCATTGAAACGTTCTGTTATTTCTGAATCATTCAATAACATGTTAGCCTCAATTATTTTCATTATATTACGGCGTTCTCTCTCGCTAAAGTTCCTTATGTTGTCTAAAGGATGGTGCTTCATACTATCCAAGGCAATGAGTTTACACTTCATCACTTTTTCCTTCCATAACTTGTGTTCGATCTCGTCCATATTATTAAGCAAATATAATAATATGGCTACAATTGCTTAAAATAAGAATCAAACTTTTCAGAAATCAACGGCACTTGAATCCATAGGTGAGTGCTATCTGTCCACCATTTTATTTTTTTGGCCTCCTCTTGTCGTTTCAATTCTTCTATTTGGCGTTGCTCTTCCTCAAGCCGTTCCTTCTCAAGTCGTTCCGCCTCAAGTCGTTCCGATTCAAATTGCTTAAGTATTTCTTGTTCCAATTCAATTTTTTTTTGTATTTTCATTGTTTCTAAAATGAAGTCGTACAGGTGTGACCCTTCTTCCAATATGTGAAATGCTCCCTCGCCCATCCATTCCCTTTCTTGAAGTGCAAATCCATTGGTGACGAGTTTGCTAGGTGGAATCACTTGGGCGTCAAAACGAAAGAGTCCACCTACTGGCCCAATTGCTTTTATTTCATCACAAGCCGTATAATCAATAAGTAGAGTGTAGATGTCTTTCGTTTCCGTTAAAAAAAGTCCGTCTTCATCGTCTAAAATGCGATGGATTTCCTTGAAATAGGATTGTGTGGCGTCACAATGTAACGACATTAGCCATTTACCGTTTCGATGTTGTCCCAACTGGATACCCCACATTGTGCTTTTTAAATTGAATTCAGTTTGCTTGTCGGTTACATGTCCGTAACGATCTATACGTTCTCCCATCGCATTTACGTTGAATAATGTGTAATCTTTTTCAATTAACTTCCTTATGGTAAGCATTGTATAATTCCGTTATTTTATTTTCGCCGAATAATAATCTTCTGCCCCTGAGGAATGGCGTTGCGAGGAACAACCATCTCTTCAATGGTTTGAAAATCTTTAAAGTTGCTCTTCAGGTAGAAGTGCTTGGGTGTAATCAGAAAGTTACCTTGGTAATAGGCTGGAAATGGTCCGAGGACGTCCACCTTGCCACACCACTTTCCATAGATGGTATAATGAATATTGTAAGTTTCTCCTTTCTTTGTGGTGTACGTATCGATGAATGATTTTTCCCCAACCTTGTAAGAATCCATACTTTTGATGTGGATCTTTTTTTTGAAACAGTAATCAAAAACGGCGGTGTATGCTTCTCCGTTGGACATGTCAGCAAGTTGTGCGATGAAGGAATCCATTGTAGGATTTGATGACTGCATAAGACGTCCGATATTATTTCAATTTTTTTTTGATTTTAAAGATTTCCAAAAAAATATAAACAATTAACTTACGCTGTCGTCTGTCTCGCTGTCCGTCTCGTCACTATCTTCGTCAGTTTCGCTGTCCGTCTCGTCGTCACTATAACACATAAACAGGAACTCAGGTTTAATAACAACTACTCCATCAATCATATCGCCAATGTGTTCTCTTGTTTCCGATTCTAAAATTTCAGTTTCATTACGCAGAATGTAGCCGAGATTTCTTAAATGTTCCTCTGACATCCATCCCTTGTATTGAGGTTTGTCTTCTATTTGTTGAATCATAAGTTGCGAACCAATAGCAGATGCGATTTCAAAAGTTAGTTCGTCCATTTTGGTCTGCGTTGATGACATCATTTGTGGTATGATATTACTTCAATTTTTTTTTGATTTTTTATTTGCTATTGCTTAAATCACATTAAAAAAATTAATGAAGTTTTCTTATTTGCTCAAACCATATATAGTAATAAACCTGTCTACCGACTTTCTTAAGATACTGGGCAAGAGTTGCAATGTTCCACATATAATAAAGAAACAAAATAAAAATACCATTTGTCCCCTTTTTCCTTTTTCCCTTTTTTCCTCTTTTTTAAAGAGTTTATAGAATTCTAAAATTTATAGGCTACGTAGTTAAAAAGCGGAAAAAAGGGAAAAAAGGGAAATGTGACTGAGAACTCTGCTTCTATGCTTCTGAAGAAAAAATCAAATCATATTGAGTAATGATTTTATTTATTATTGAAACAAAAGAATGATTATGGTGTGTTTTTCCTTTTTTCCTCTTTTTCCGCTTTTTCCGCTTTTTTAAAGAGTTTATAGAATTCTGAATTTTATAGGCTACGTAGTTAAAAAGCGGAAAAAAGGGAAAAAAGGGAAAAAGGGGAAATGAGACTGAGAATTCTATTTTTCTGTTTATTTATATTCCCTCGACCTCTTCGTCAATGTCCTCGCTCAACGAGATTCCTTCGTATCCTCCTTTGTAAGGCTTTCCACTAGGATCTTTTCCAATTTTACTCAAGTCCTTATTATATTTGAAGCCAAGTCGCTTCATTCCATCTTTAATATCCTTTTCGCTCATCTTAAATGTTATTTGTTTGAGTCCAAGACGCCCAGTAGGTTGACAATTATCATCGAGCCAAGTCTTCAGACCATCGTTTGATTGTTTGGTTTCCTTGGCGTCCGACTGGAATTGTGTAGGTACATGTTTAATTCCGTCCTCGTAGTATTTATTTGCATATTCGATGAGTAAGTCCATCATCTCATCAACATAGTCAGTTTTGATTCTATCTCCAAGAGTCACATCTGCGATGAATTGTAATTTCTCAGGATCTTCTTTTTTCCGCATACCAGTGCGGTCGAAGTGTGAGTTGAAGGATAACTGTTTGTAACGATTGTAACAGGCTGATTCCTTGCCGTCCAACTCAGGAATGGAATTCGTCAAAATAAACATCTTGAACATAATCTTGATACATTCGCTTGTTCCAAACATTACTTCGTTTTCAATGGTAAGGCCGTCAGCGCAGACCTTCATTAACTCGGCGTCAGTCTTTGTTTTTCCGAACTCATCCATCCATACGAGGCGTTTTCCCTTGCACAAAGCAAGTTGCTTGTGAACTTTCTTGTTTCCTTCTTCGAGAAGTACGGCCTTGGTTTTGTAAACATAGTTTGGAAGAATCGACGTCAGAATATCGAATATAAGGGTTTTTCCGTTGTCACCCTTGCCCTCGTCTGTTTTGTCAACACAGAAATACATTGCCTTTTCCAAATTAGGACAGCCAGTCATTGAGTGACCCAAGACTCGTTTGAAATATTCGGAATGTTCATCGTTGTTGTTCATTATTTTCTTGAAAACGGCGTCTAACTCAGCCCTTTTTGCAGGAGTGGATGGCTTGTAAGGATGCGGAATTGTTTCAGTGATAAAGTCATCAGGAAGGATTCCTTCTCGGAACTGGAGTGTTTTTAAGTCCATTATTCCGTTTTCAAACGCCATTACGTGAGGAATAGTGTCCAACTTTTCAGAGAACTTGTTATCGTTCAGTAGGGTTCTCAAGAAGGCCTTGAGTGGACTCAACGTTCCACTGCCGTTGATAGCAGGGTAAAAACTCAGATACATTTTATTCATTTTTATGTATTTGTCCTTCTCTTCGCCTTCGGTTTTGGTGATCTTGTAAGCCGTTTTCAATTGGGAAAAATCAAGGTATTTCCGCAGTTCGTCGATGATGTAAAAACTGGGTTCTTTTTGTTTTGTCCACAGATTATTTTTATTCAACATGTACCAGTCCTCTTTACACAAAACAAGACTGTTCTTCAATGTTTTCGCAATGATTCCAGCCGTTTTAAAGGTGTCCTTTAAATCCTCGCAAGAGATGT
>Ga0181357_1000234_pt1 | contig 19566 bp, 8 predicted proteins | sample Fa13VDMM110DN_FD_130094 | JGI IMG/M metagenome (GOLD analysis project Ga0181357, IMG submission 130094) | Freshwater viral communities from Lake Michigan, USA - Fa13.VD.MM110.D.N | ecosystem: Environmental > Aquatic > Freshwater > Lake | place: USA: Michigan | collected 2013-09-24 | reverse complement strand
TTTGTATTTAGTAGTAGCTTCATCTAGTTCTTTTTGAAGAAGTCCAGTAGGTTTAGAGCCTTCACCAGTGTCTTCTACTATTTTGTTATTGCTTTCCATATATTTCTTATCAAAAGCAATGAGAGCAGTTTGGTATGTTATTACGTTGATACCTTCCATATTGATATCACAAAGACCACCTCCAGCAATACCAACTTTGACAGGTTCACCATTTATCTTTAAATACTTCTCAAATTCTTTCTGAGTTTGCTTAAGAAGTTCAATAGCTGGGACAATGAACACCACTGGCTTAACTTTTAGTTTATGGAAAATATAACAAGAAGTCATAGTCTTTCCAGCACCTGTAGCAAGAGCAAGCATTCCACGTTGATTCTTAAGTGCTAAATTTGCAGAAATTGTTTGGTAATCACGAAGATCTTTACCCATAAAATCACAGTTAATATTGTAATCTCTAACAGGCTTTTCTCTTTTGTCTGTAAATTTGTATTTCACATTCAATTCATCAAATAAACGGGAAACACGCATAGTCAAACCAGTGGGGAAAGATTGACTTCTTTTTACATAAAGAGAAATTCTTCCATCCCACTGACCTGTCTTATATTTAGCAGACCATTCAGAGTCAGGAACTTTATATGACAATTCGTTTCTTAAAGCTTCTTGATAAGGAAAAGGTAATTTTCCCATAGGATCATCAAGATTTACGATAATGCTTTTGTCATTGTAAACTTCAACTTCTACCATTCAGCAAGTATACCATTATTTCAATCCACATCCAATTAATGCATTGGACAAAAAAACAACCATTTTGTTGGGATCAACAAAATGGTTGTAAGTAAATAAATAAAAAACTTAACGATGATTCATTGAGTTGAATTTATTAACAGCAATTTCAATTTGCTTTGGCTTCTTTCCTACAAATGTTTCCAATGTAGAAAGAACAAGCATGTGAATCTTGTCAACATCTTCTTCGGATAATTCAATACCCTTCTGAACACATCCTAAGCGAATAAATCTTACAAACTGATCAACTGCATCATCTTTTGAAAATTCTCCATCTTGAATTTTCTTTAATCCGTCAATCCAAATGTCCAAAATACCATCAGCTTTATCGCCAAATTTATTGCGAAGAACTAGCTTAACAACTTCAAGGGTTTGTAAAGCTGCAGCACCTTCTGATTTAGATTTTGCCAAGAAAAAGAAGACTACACTACCAAGAATGAAACAGATTACATAAACAATAATTTCATTCTGTGTTGATTTGAGAAAATTATTTACTAATTCCATAATTAACAATCCTTAGCAATAATTGAATCATCTTCATCTGACGCATTAGGATCTAGATCCATATTTGTAGTTGAAGGAATAACCAATTCATCTTTAATTTGTGCGGTGACAGTTTCATTTTTCTTTTCATCTGCCCAAACAAGATTGTCTGCCGTTACTTCTTCACCTTCTGCATTGGTGAACTTTTCAATCTTGCCTGTAGCTCTCTTTACCATACTCATAACATTTGTCTCCTTTTCCTAGATTCGACATATGATTTTAAAAATTGTGATTCTTCATCAGAAATTTCTTTAGGGATTTTATACATTATTTTGAGGTGCAAGTCAGAATATGTATCATTTGATGTTGGAATACCTTTGTTTTTAACTATATGTACATAGCCATTTTTTAAGCTACTGTTAAACTTAAAATTCAACTTACTACCATTTACGTGAGCATATTTAAATTCTGGATCAATCAAAGCCATAATAGGATCAATTTCAAATTCGTGAATTAAATTTAAGTTAGGATCAATTTCAAAATTATCTCTTGCTTTAGTAATTACTTCAACAATCAATGGGCCTGGAGCTTGATATATATCTCCGTGATTTCCTCTGCCTTGTATCATTGAAGATCTGTAAACGTGACCCTTATTTATTGTTAAATCAAAGTTTTCAAACATTTTTACAAAACCAGATCCGGAGCAATAATTACAAAATGAATCAAATTTTTCACCTCGCCCAAAGCAAGCACCACAGGGACCAGCATATTCTCGGATATGCATAAAACCCAAATTACGCACTATAAAATGTTCACCAGAGCCCATACAGGTCATACAAATATCTTTATTACCACTACCTCCAATTCCTGAACAGCCTCCACAAGGTACAAGACGTTCATAATTTAAATTTTTAACTACATTTTTATAAACTTCTTCCAATTCTAATTCAATTTTTAATGTTATAGGTGTGTTAAGATTTTTGCGGAATGGGTTATGTGCTGTATTCTTAAAAGGATTTGCAGGAGGTTCAAAATGATGTTGGGGAGGCGGAGGATTTAAAATATCTTCATAAGCTTGAGATATTTCTTTAAATTTTTCTTCTGCCCCAGCATCTTTATTTACGTCAGGATGATATTGCTTTGCTAACTTTCTGTATGCTTTTTTTGCATCATCTTCTGAAGCATTGTGAGGCAGACCTAGAACATCATATGGATTCGGCATAAAATCATTATACTAATTTGGAAAGCATATTTAAAATTTTATTTGATGGACAAATAGTATTTTCACCCACTCCAATGTCAGCGTGTTGGCCAGTTACTCCTATCGCTAGCCCTATAACAAGGTTGTCTGTTCCAATTGCCATACCGCCAGATGAACCTTCAAGTATATCTGCATCCACAAAAATTACATCCGTCCAAGCGGGTAAATTTGGATCATTGATACTCTGATGAATGTTAGAAATTCTTCCAACCGTTGCAGTGTCGTGAAAACCTTCTGGAGATCCTATAACTGCAACAATGTCTCCCACTTCTATTGTGTCACTGTTGGCAAATTGTAAAGCAGGAATATTTGATGGAATTCTTTCTGCTCTTACTGCTCCAGAATCAATTGAAGGATCAGAAATTAAAAAAGTGGCTGGAATAAAATTTTTATTATCAAAAGTGATAAGAATTTCAGTCAGAGTTTCATCAGTTGGAACTACGTGTCCAGCAGTGATAATAATATTATTTCCAATGTGAAATCCGCTTCCAGACCAGTTTTTCTTTCCAGATCTGACATAAATAGAACAAGAGGCTTGAAGCCCCAATTGTATTGTTTTTTTAATTGGGTCTTCAAGCTTTTCTGTGCTCTGGCTAGTTTTAATTAAACTATCCAAATAATTAACATCTAATTTAAAATTCATTGTACTACTTTATACAAAACCTCATTTTCTTCTACAGTTCCAAATCTTCTACTATCATCAGAATTATCCAAATTATCTCCAATAAGATAATAATGGTTTTTTGGAACTTTTAATTCCATCATATAAGCATCATCAATATTTTTTGTTTTTACTATTGAGCGATATGAATTATCAATAACAAGTTTGTAATATCCTTCTTTCTTCATTACATAATAGTAATATTCTTCTGGAGTATAAAGTATTCTTTTAACGATCAAGGATCTGTCATCACTTAAAGCAACTACTACATCGCTTTTTTTGAAATATTTGGTCTTTTTAGCTAACACAATTTGCCCACTTTTGTATGTAGGATACATTGATTGTCCAACTACTACAACTAACTTATAAGGCTGAAAATAAGCCAGAAGCAGTAAGATACAACCAATTGCCAAAGAAACAATTAATCTCTTTTTCATGCTTCACCTCTTGTAATAAAAGGAGCTGAAGACATTTCTTTTTTTAGCTTTTTGCTCGTAGTTAAGATTTTTTAACAGTGATGTTTGACCAATCAATATTTGCAAGTTTAGGAACACCAGGGCCCCAATTTTGTTCTTCTCCAGGTTGAACTTGATAATTTTGTAAACTTGAAATATTTCTCAATGCAACCATCATATCTTCTTGACAAAATTGGTTTCCAAATTCTGGTAAAAGATTTTGATTTTTCAATGCAGCTTTTATCAATGCACAAATACCAGCAACAAATGGAGCTGATTGACTTGTGCCTGACATTTTACAGTAGTTATTATTTAAATGAGTTGAATAAATATTGGTGCCTGGAGCAACAATATCCACTGTAAAATCCCTAGAGGTGAAAGTGGCTAAATTTCCACTTTCATCTAATGCAGCGACAGCAATAACTTCATCGTATCTTGCTGGGTAATTTACTGCGTGTGAGTCGTTTCCGGCAGCTGCTAAAACTACGATTCCTTTGGAAACAGCTTCTTTGATCAAATCGTGAATAAATGCTGGTGGTTCAGATGGTGCACCTAAAGACATATTGATAATGTCAACATTTAAATCAATTGCTTTTCTTAAACCTGCAGCAATTGTGTCATAACTTCCACTGCCACTATTGTCAAGAACTCTGATAGCATAACATTTTGCTTTTGGAGCAACACCAACTACACCAAAATCATTGTCAGAGCCAGCAATAATTCCAGCAACGTGTACACCGTGACCGCTACCTTGGTCATTTGCACTTGTTTCAGGTGTACAGTTGACAGCTTCATCAGCCTTCCAGGCTTCAACTAAATCAGTGTGTTCTGAAAATCCAGTATCAAGAATTGCAACTTTGATACCTTCGCCTTGCTTTGAAACTGCCCAAACCTCTTGTATATTTGTTAAGGCCATACCCCAGTTTTGAGTTTGAGACAATGCTGCAAAAGGAACTGGTGTAACCTTTAAATCTTCTTCAGGAATAAATTGAATCTTATCTTGCATTTTTTTTACCTCTATACAAGTATATTATTCTTTATATATTTTTCCTTATTCCTTTAAACTATGTAAAGTATTTGACTTTCAATTGGTGTTCCGTAAATTGTTCCATCATAAGGTTTGACTATAAATGAAATCGCCATATTTCTTAAAACAACAGCAGAATTTAACAAACTACCCTCAGCAATTTTATTTGATACCCCATTGGTATATTCAAACCATTCAATAGTAGAAAGATCTGAAGTGCCATTGTAGTTATAATATGCCTGAAGAACACTATTTGCAGAAATTTTACTATCAACTATTATATTTGTAGATTTAATTTGAACATCATAAACATACGGTGCAGATAAACTCTTGACAATTATCGGCTGAGAAGTGTAGGTAATTCCATAATCAAAATTATCATTTGGCTCAAGGGTTACATATACTTGATCATTAACGTTAAAATAACTATTAGCGGCACTTAAATCTGCCTTTCTCTGAACTAATCTATCTCTGTAATTAGGTGTGGAGTCTAATTCAATAGTAGTTGTTCCACCGCCGGAAGTTCTTGTTCTGTACCATCTTGTTCTTGGCTTGTATTGTTGATTGTCAGAAATATAATTGTAATCAATATACATTCTAGAAGCGCTGGCAATTTGTTTTGTAGATCCAACAGAAGCATAAGAAACATCTGAATTTATAACCAAACTTTCAGCTTTCAATGACGGTATATTAGTATTTAAATAATGCGAATAAACATTTAGATTTGAGACTGTATTATGTGTAAATTCAAAATTGTAAGATGTAGATGCAACAGAGGAATATGTCTCTACCTTTAATCCTAATCTATATGTTGATCCTTGAAGAACAAATATAGTGACGATATCGCTTGAAGATTTATTAGTGTCAAATATAATTTTGCCATCATATCTATCTAATTTATATCCGCCACGAACTATTTCATTATTTACAAGCACTACAACTTTGCTATCTTCAGGCCATCTACCATTTATAGAATAGTAATTTTTATAATCAGTAGAAACAGTGCCTTCTCCATATGCTTCGTATCTTGATCCTGTTCTACTAATTGAAACTTGAACAATGTTTCCTGTTGGTACTTCTTGTCTGAAAGTAATAGTTCCGTTTACATTGTCTATTGTGTAAAGATTAGTAGCAACAAGAGAAGAATTTAAATAAACTTCAACAGTGTCAGAAAGAAGCCAAGTAAATCTGGTATTATCATAGTAGACAAAATAAGTAAAGTTATTATTTCTAGACTTGATAGAAGTAAGCTTATCATAAAATAGAGCATTTGTATATTTGTATGATCTTTGTCTTGAAGAAATTATCCCATTTTTATTTTTGATAAGCTCTTCATAATCATTCCAATTTGTACTATTACCCTTACAAATGCCCCAAGTTAATTTTGCCTTATCAGTGTCAGAATAGTCTGTTGAAAGAATATATTCAAATATATCATCTGTGGAAGTAAGAGCAGTTGTAAATAAATAGTTGACAGCTGGAGATACTTCTGTGTAATACAATTGACTGACATATGGAGAAACAGGCAGACTTGTAGCATTATTCCATCCTTCTGTCATATCAATTTGAAAACTTAAATTTGTAATTTCTTTATTCAATGTTGATGTTGACGTAAGAATGTTCCAATCACTGTAATTCTTTTTATCAGAAGAATATTTGTATTTAACTGTGCAAGAACTATCTACACTTTGACCTGTAGAAACTGTGTATGCCGTTGTGATTGATTTTATAAATTTAGGTATGTCAAATTCTACTGATTTATTCCAAAAACCAGCAAATAATGAATTAGATCCACCGTGCAATAAAGAAGTGGTAATTCCTGACCAATAAGAAGAACTAGCATCAAAATACAATCCATCTGTATTCTGAACCAATTGTCTCAAGCTCCCAGTATTTGTCTTATCATCAACACCAAAAGCAACTAATTTTGTACCTTGATTGCCCCAGCTGTAGTTTATATTATCTTCAAAACTCTTGAGAGAAACTGTTGTATTGTTGTCAGCATCAGAAACAATAAATGTCAATGGAATATATGAACTAGCTAACCTGTCCATCATATACTTTGAAACTATAGGATTAGAAGGGATTGTGTCTGCTAATCCATTCCAATCTTGTCTTAAATAAACTTGAACACTGTCTGTACTACCAATTGATGATGTGAATGAAACTTTGCCTGTTGAAGGTATTACAGTATATCCTGAAGCTAAAATAGTTCCATTCTTTACAACTTCAGAATATGGATAGTCGGTAGTATTCCAAGTGAAAGTGTTTAAACTATCAGTGGAAAAAGTAAGAGTTAAACCTATAGAACTTCCCGTTTTAGGAACAAGATTAAGCTGTTTATTACTTTCGTTCTTGTATCTTTCTTTTAATAAATCAAGTCTTATCAAATTTTCATCTGACAAGTAATCCTTGTAAGTTGAAATTAAAGATGAATCTGCTATTCCTGAAATTGCTGCTGGTTGTTGTCCAATCAAAGCAAATTCAAGGCAATCATACAAATTACTATTCTCGCCATCAAATTTTAAAGATCCAATAATTGATGTTATTGCTGTCCCTGAATTTGTAAAGCCACTTCCAGTCTCGTGTTTAATAGATGTACCAAAAGTCCATAAATCAGCAAAAGAAAATTGAGCATAATATTGTTGATTTGTTCTAGCAAAAATATTTGTAAGTAGATTATTAAAACTACTCGCAAATCCTGATGACATTTTCATAGAAGCAGAATTGTCAAACACATTTGATATAACAAATTTTGGCTTCAAATATAAATAACCATCATCACTAGAAATAACACCTTTACTAGAGCCACTATCCCAGTTAACTTCTGTATTGTTGTAATTACCAATAGGGACAATAGTTTCTATTGGAGCATATGCATTATCGTAGTGTGCTTGGAAGAAGAAATCATAACTTGTGCTAATTCCAGCCCAAGTGACAGCATTTGAACTTGAATATCCTAATCCTGAAAATGGATTGTTTGTAGATGCTTTTTTCCACTTAAAGATAGGAACAGAACTTGCAGTTTCTTTGATAACAAGTGCTAAAGTTGTTGACCCTGTACCTGGAATATCTAATGCGCTTGTAAGATTGAAACTAGTAAAACTACCAACATTTACACTAGAAGATGTGACAGGACTTGAAGCAGCCAATTGAGTTTGCGGCCTTTCATTAGCATCAACAGAATAAAGATAAGCAGTAAGAGTAGTATTTGCTAAACTGTCATTATAAGAAGAATTTGAAATACTGTCTTGATCTCTAATTGATAAAAATGCAGATACTTTAGATACTGTACTTGCTGTTGATGATGTAGTGAAAGTTTGTGCTAAATATCCAACAGAGCCACTATCACTAGAGATAAATCTTATATCATTAGAAGGTTTAGATGCAAATAAAACTGGGCTATAACCTTCACTTGTATTCTCACCAGCTCTATACCAACAATCACCATCATCAAGAGTATACCAAATTCCATTATTAGTACAAGCAACTAAAACATTTTGGGTGATAGAGTTGAATGTTGAAGAAAATACTTGAAGATCGTAAACACAAGTAGGAAGTGTGCCAATATAGTCAGATCTTTCAAAGGTATTACCCTCATCAAAAGATCTATAAACTCCATCATTTGTTCCAATATAAATTTTGGATTTACCAGGAATATTCCCAACAGCAGCTTCAGTGTCAATAGCATAAGAGAAACAATGAAGTCCTCTTAAATATCTACTATCAACAATAAAATCAGAAGAATTTACATCGTCAGGATAAGAATATTTCCAGTTTCTAATCTTTAAAATTCCATCATTTGTAAAGATAAATAACGGATTTGCATAGGTAGTTTTGTTTGTTGAAGAAGGAACACTATATGCTTGAAAAGATTTGTAATACTTGGTTACACCCTCAGGGTTGCCAGCTCTAAACATTTTTCTAGGGACAAGAAATGATGAAAATGATGCATATTGTGTATCATTGCCCATAACATAATAGCCATCATCTCCTGCTGCTTGTAGGCTCTCATATTCTTTAACAATTCCTGAACTATTCTTGATATATACGCCTTTAAATATTCCATTTATATTGTTGGTGGTAAGTTTCAAGAAATCAGATAAGAAATTTGTAGATCCTAACTTGACATTTATTCCATCACTAGTTGCAAAAGCTTCAAATAAAGAGCCATTCCAGAAACCAGTGAGATATGCATTTTGTCTGGCTGATGATGTTTGTTTAGTCCAAGAACTGTCATATTTCCAAAGACCATTAGAAGCTCCAGCAATAACTTCTAGATTTGGATTTAATGAGATATAACTAGCATCAAAAGCCCCATCTAATGTGCTTTCAAGTTCCCAGTATCCAGTATATTTCCAAACACCCTTCTCTGTAATGATTCTTGTTCCGGTGCCATCTTTTGTAAGCCCAACAATTCCCTTTACTTGAATTGGATCGCTTTCAAAATCATTTATAGTAGGGATCAGTTCAGTTCTATTTTTAAAAGATGAATTTAAACTATCAAATTTAGCATTACTTGAAAAATTATCAACTAGTAATGTATTTTTTAAGCCTCTAGTATCAGTCTGTGTAATTGTTGGTGCAGTGAAATCAAAGATAGTTGAATTTAAAGATTTAATCTTTCTTGCTAATTCTTGAATATTAGAATTATTTTCTGATGTTAAATTATAAGTTTGGTTGGATATAGCAAGATACAAATCATCTTCTAACCCAGATACAATCTCATTCTTGATTCCATAAACTTCAGTACCAACATCGTAAATTGTGGTGCTTGTAAGTCTTGCTACAGACAAAGTAATTTCAATAGGGTAAGTGGTATTGTCTACAGATTTCACCAATGCCATCTCATACTTGTTTCCAGTTTTCAATTCTACCAAAGAATAATCGCTAATTCTTTGATTTATGTAGATTTTAGTATCAGTGTTAGAGTTTGGCTTAGCTAGTAATGCAATAGGTGTTTTCGTCTTATATAAAGGTACAAAAGTAGAAGAATGAGGCTTTGTTCCAGCATCAGAAATTGTTGGGAAATCATTTACTATTGATATCGTTACGTTATCAATATCATTCTTCAATACTGACTGTGTGAAAGTAATCTTACCTTCTGATGGGCTAGAATAAAATGGAATAGTGCTAGGGTCATTGTTTATGTAAGTGAAAAGTCTGGTACTATCTGTTTGTGTGTCATTCCAAGAGCTAGTGGTAAAAGTGTTAAAACTCTTCTCATAATAAACTTGATCACCAGGAACATAAGAAGATCCCATAGCCACCATTTGATAAGGATAATTTAAAGTAAAATTAGTTATCTGGTTGTAATCTTTATCAAAAACTGCAAATTCCGTTTCATTTTCAGAGAATGTATCGTTAGGTCTCTTCCATCTATAATTGAGAGAAACTGAACTGGATACATTTACATCTTGCCACAATAATTCAGTGCTAACAAAGATGCCATTAGTTGTTCCAGCATATAACTTGCCAAAATTACTACCATCATCAAAACTGTAAAGTGCATTTGCTGAACCTTGGAAAACGGGCTCCCAGAAAAGTTCAGAGTAAACTACAGATGTTCCTAAAGATGATTCTTGTATTCTTGCAACACCATTAGAATGTCCAATAAAATAATCTGATGGAAATGTTGTTGAATTTCTTTGAACAACACAATTAATTACTGAACTTGAGCCAGCTCCAGAAGGTGTTGAATTCTGATAAATCTTTAATCTTTGAACTTCCCATAAAACATCAGAAGTGCCAAAATCAAATGTATCTTCAACATCAAGATACCAAGTACTATCGCTATTTATAGTTCCGCTTGATACATATACTATTTTCCAATTGATAAATTCAGCATTCACATCAAGTTCAGTGGATCTAGTCCAACTTCCAGATGATGCAACATAAATTCCGTTTTGGGCTTTATTTGTTTGATTTTTTACCAGAACAATATTGCCAGCACTAACAGCTATACCATCAATTGTTTGTGTGCCTGTAAGTGAAATGTTTTCTGTGGTGGCACATAAAGCATTTGAAAAAGATGTTGGTGATTGAGAGAATGGAAGAGACCAATACTTACCTGTAGCATCTTCATAATATTTTGCAGTGTGAGTGATAAATGCCTGATAATCATTCCACCAAATTATATTATTTTTATATACGCCATCTTTTATCCAATAAATTCCCTTGACTGGTTCGTTAAATATTTGAGATAATTGGCTAAAATCTCCAAAGTACAAACCTTTAGTACTAGTGCCAATTGCTCCAACATACAACGCTCTTTGAATTGTAATATCGTCAATCTCACCAGCAACAAATGTAGTCTTCTGAGTTGATACTTCTTCAATTCCAGAAAGATTGTAAATATTTGTTATTGCTACTCCTGAAGAATTATAAAAAGTAGAAATTTCATCCCAATTCCAGTTTTGATATGCTGTATTGTCTGGAATAATAGCATAATAAGTTTTGTCTGATGTCAAACCATATTGATAAGTTTGATATGTTCCGTCAGCTAATTTGTCAGAAGAAATCTTGAAGCCAGCTAATGTTTTTGCAATTCCACTAGAGTCTGTTGGTAATTTTAAGTTTTCCCAAACATTACTTATATTGTTGTAATAAACTTTACCTAATGAAGTAAAAGCATAAAGATTTTTAAAATAATTTTCATTTGCTGGATAAATTATGTTATCTTGAAGCGATAAAATTTTTCCATAATCATTTTGCCAATTAGTTGTTTGTGCTGTATTGCTACCTAAATTGAAACTAAACAGTCCTCTTGAAGATGCAGCATAAATCAAATTTAAACTAGTGATAATATTTACACTCTTAAAAAAGGCGCTTATATTATCATTGTATTGTATGTAAGAATTTGTGTTTTGAGGATATAAATATGACTTTCCAATACCAGTAGTTAAGTATTTGTCTGGAGTAAAAGTCAAAGGTTGCTTATATCTATTCTCACTGTAATGATTAATCTTTAAATTATTTATTGATATCTTGCCTGTAGATATACTATTGGCTGATAAATTCTTGATGAAATCATTTGAAAGATTGTTCTTAATTTCAATTTTACGTGCTTTAATTTTCACTGACAGATCAAGAAAAGTATACTGATCATAATTAGGAATTGAGCTTTTAAGTAAAATACAACCAGAATAAGGATTGATTGTGTAATGAACTGGTTCAATAAGAGTTTCTGCAAAGTAAACTTCAGCAGTATCATATTGAAAATCTGTCCAAGCAAATAATGTGTAAAGGTCAGTGGTTAATCCAGAAGCGTCAGTATATTGATAAATTGTTCCATCACTCAATTTTATGTAAGTGTTGAATGTCAAAGCAGTAGATAATAATGCTTGGCTTCCATCTACTGCAATTAAATTTTTATCAACAGCATATGGTAAATACACTTCAAATTTGGATGTTGATTTGATGCTTTGGGTTAGATAAATCTTGTATGGACTGCTAGATTCGCTTATTGTGTAATCAAGGCTGGAAAGAATAGTTCCATCAAGCTTTACAATTGGTGTACCGTAAGAAGAAATAGTGTCATTAAATAAAGTGCCATCAGAATTCTTCAATAAAAAAATTGAAGTATTGTCATAACTAGAACTTCCATCATCAGAAGAAGCTGTCAACACCAAGTAATTTTTAAGATCTATCTTTGCTGCAGTATTAATTTCACCAAGATGTTTATGCTTCAAATAAGATAATTGAAGCTGTCTCTGAAATTCTCCAGCAGTTTCATTTATTTGATTTCTTCTCTCTTCGTAGACTATTTCTGAAACAGTATTAAAATCTGTGTATGTTGCATCTGCTTGGTAAATTACTGTTGCTAAATATACTGCATTAGAATAAGTATTGTATTTTGCGTCTGGAAGTGATGGAAAAGTAATATTACAAATTTCATCTGATAAAGTTGATATTCCAGACTCTGCCCAAGCATAAAAAGTATTTGCTATTGTTTGTCTAAAGTAGCGTGGTTTTTCAGTCTTGGCAGCATATTTATCGATAATGCCATTGCCTGTACTAACTTTAACACATTGTTTAAAGGCATCTTGGAAATAAAGATTTGATGAGCCTAATGTGAAGCTTGTTGATGAAACTACGCCAAGCCAAAGTGTTTTTTCATTGGTTGATCCAGAGCTTACATAAACAACAAAATTATCGGAATAATCAGATGTAGTATCAAGACTTGAATGTCTAGCCCAAGATGAAGAAGCAACTGTATAAACACCATTTTGCGAAGCTGTAGATTGATTTTTTACTAATACAAGATTTCCAACAACAACAGCAACCCCATCTATTGTTTGTGCTCCAGACAGAGTAATATTTGCTGTGGTGGCTGCTAAACAAGATACAGTAAAATTAAGATTTAGTAATGATAATTTCTGCCCATATTCACTTGTTGTACTTGTGTTGTATCCATCAAGAAGTAGTATTTGATCAGTTCTGTTATCTGTTAATTTAGATACTTCCCAGCCATTTATAACTCCAGGGCCAAAAAAAGAATAAATGCCTGAAAAATTAGATTCAGCTGTAAGCATATTTTCATAGTCATAACCTGGATACCAAATATCGCCAAATTGTGAATATAAAAACTTATAAATTGATGTACGATTAGACATTACTACCTACGGAGTTGGATTGAATTTAATGCTAGCATCTCCTATGTCAAGTTGTACGGCAAAATCATAGACCATAGATGGAGTTGTTCCTACGCTTGTTAGGAATATTCCAAATCTAATTTTGCTTGATGCTTCTGACAATTCGAATGTTTGATTAGGTGAAATTACTGTGTAGTTTGCAAAATTGAATGTTTCGTTTGTATCACTAGAAGTTGTATATCCGTACACGATGCTACCATTGTTTTTTAATTCATTAGAGGTGAGCAAACCTCTTTTAATCATTGGAGCATCAGTGTCATAATTAGTGGTATCAAACATTCTAGTGAAGAAATAACTTCCTGATGATGATGTATATGAAAGAGTTAAGGATAATAGTTCTGGTGTAATATTGGGAGTTGCAGTGATGAGTTCAACTTTATATTGCAACCATTTTCCAGAATAAGCTGATAGATCCACAGACAGAGATTGTGCAGTTGTTGATGCTAAACTATCATTGATACTAGATAATGACTGTGCATCACCGTAAGAGGCTGCTAAACATTCTGCTCTTGTGTTACCAGTCTTTACATAAATTTTTATTTGAGTTCCATTATCTAAAGTTGTATCTGGAGTAGATGGATATTTATTTAAAATTAAGGCAACAATCTGTGTCCAAGTAATAAGTGTTGGGACATAAATTGGCTGAACTTCATAAATGCCAAACTCTCTGATTTTGCGGTCAGGAGCGTAAACTGGGTAAGCTCTTGAAGGGGGAACATAAATCCCCTTCCTAGATAGCGAGTTGTCAGCATTTTTTTGAATTTGATAGATAACGCCTGAATTATTAGTTGTAGATAAATTCTGGTTATTAGTATTAGTATTTGTCGTTGTTGTGGAGCCAGTACCAGCATTTACTTGTCCTTGTGTTGGGTTATTATCTTGATTGTTTTGAGTGTTTCCAGTAACAGGATTGATTGTTGTGTTTGAATTAGAAACAACAGTAGTATTTGTGTATTGAATAAATGAACTTGTATTGTTTGCAGTATTGGCCACTTGAATCATTCTGTCACTAATAACAGGAAATCCACTTATATGACCTGGTAAAGACACACCTTGAATATTTCCAGCTTGATCCTTGAATCTAGCATAAATATATCTGCTATTATCTTCATAAGGAGTGTTAGTAAATTCATAAACACTACCATCCATACCAGCGCCATAGAAAGTGTTTCCAATTGCTGTAACAGATTTGATTTTGCTTGAACCATAGAATTGAGAAGCTGGAACTGTCTCAAATGTTTCTCCAGTATTCTTTTGCCACAAGAATTTGAAAGTAGTTCCAGATCCAACATTATTTGTAGTTTGAAGCTTGATTTTTAAAACATCACCTTCAAGAACATTAAAAGCATTAGCAGAATAAAGTGATGACAATGTTGTTGATTGATTGTAATTACTTATCTGTAAAGTATCATTTACAAACAAGTTATATCCTACACCACTATCTACCCTAAATGATAAAGCACCATCTTTTGAAGCTAAAACACCACCTTCATATGTAATAGAACTATTTGTAAATCCAGTAGGTGAAACAAATGAACTACCAATTGCTCCAGTGTAATTAATTGCTTCGGTTTGTCCTCTGTAAGCAATAAAATTATAACTTTCAATGTCTCCCAAGTCTGTCCAAGTAATGCCAGATCCTGTGTAAGATCTGTAAGTCAAGTTAAGTAAATTTGTACCATAAGAATAGGAAACAATTTTCTTAAAACTATTTATTAGCTTAAAATATCCATAAGTTCCATTGTCAGTACTAATATAAATATAATTGCTATTTGAATCATCATATATACTGAAAATATGATCAGCATATGTGTCATAAAGTTTAGCCCAAGAATTAGCTGCTGCATTTGTGAAAGATAACTCCCAGATTTGTCCGCCTCTGAATCCAGCAATTACAGAATTTCTGGTGGATGATTTAGCTAAAGACTCAACATTGTCAAAGTTAGAAGATAATGTTTGCACCCATTCAGCATTATAATATTTGTATATTGCTGATGCTCCACTACCATATGCTCCTCCTACGCCAACATATAAGGTAAATTCTTTAGCAGTAAGGGCAGAAACTTGATCAAAAGATGAGAAAGTCTTAAGTTCTATAATTGCTTTTCCATTGTATTGATAAACTGAGCAAGAACTAGCAGAACCTTTAGAAGATCCAAGAAAAAGATTATTACCTAAAGAAGTCATAGAAATAATAGGCTTCAATAACTTATAATTTATAGTTGATAATGGATCTTTAGCGTTTAGAACACTCCAGAATTCTCCATTAAAAGAAGTGAAAACAAGTCCATAATTAGTACCTGCATATGCTCTTCCATTAAATACGTGAATGCAAGTAATTTGGTATTTTTCACTTATAAGAGATTCATTTAAAATTTCATAAACTTCTTCGTTCTTATAAACAAACATTTTATGGTTTGCTGCAATTAATATCTTGTCATTGAATGCAGAAATAGCAGTTATTTCAGAAGCAGCATTACCAGTCTTTTTTGACCATAAATAAGCGGCATTAGTTAGATCTATATTGGTGAATGTTGTCTCACCAGCAGAAAAATCTATAAAACCTTTTGTATCAGCATTTGGAAAAGAAGTGGCATCTCTGAAATCTGAAAATCTTGAAATTTGTGCTGAGACTACATCAGAGTATTGATCATAAGCAGCAATAGTAATGTCACCTCTTTGATCTATAGTAAAATAGTCTCCTTGGTATGCAATTCTAGCTGCATAAAGTGATATTGGAGTGGTGAAAGTGAAACTTAAATAATCAGTTGTTTCTGAATCTGCAATATTTTCAACAATATTTTCCCAATCTGATATTTTTGTTTTTTTAACTTGAATAATATATGTTTTAGTGTTTTTTGCAGTAGCTCCAACAATTAAATTGGTGACTGTTGGATAAATATTATTAGCTGAATTTGTAGCATCTTCATATACTGGATCAAACTTTTTGTATACGTAGTTTACTTGTTCATTGCCAATTACTTCATATTTAGAAAGATCTGAACTTCCACCGTAAACAGATACTTCTTTAAATGGTACTTCGTAAATATCAAGTAAATAGTCTTTAGAAGATAATTCTGCTGACGCTGTGTTGAATGCTGTAATTTTATAATATGGTGAAGTGTTTGCTATTCTGATCCAAGATAAGTTATCTGAATCATAATAAGCAAATTCAAAATCAGTATTGGTAAAATTAGCAATATCAATAGAAGCAGTTCCAACAGAAGGCATTGGTAAATTATCTAAAGTTATGTAAATCCAATAAGTAGTATCTGCTGTTAAAGTTAAACCTGTATTTGAGAATGAATAAGAATCAAATGATGTGGTCAAGTCACTAAATTGAATACTTCCAAATGACCCTAAAAGAGTGGAAGGAACATCATTAGTAGCATCGTATGTGAAGATAGAAACATTTATTCTGTCTCCTAAATTTACAATGCTTCCAGATTTCTTTAATTTCAAATAAATTGTTGAAATATTTTGATCCTTATCAGAAACAATCTTAAAAGCATTTATTGTTTGAGATAATGAATATGAAGATAATGTGTCAGTATATTCTGTTGTAATTGAAGAGTAGCCAGTACCAGAGAAATAATGAACTTTGATACCAGGGTCAACATCATCTGCTTTTCTGTTTAATATAAGAATACCCTTAGGCGGAACAGTATCATAAATAACGCTGGCATTAGGATAGAATTCAGACTTGACAAAAATATCTGTTGTCTCATCCTCAATTTCGTATCCTATTGAAGTATTGTTATTTAGAGATTCATTCCAATAAAGAGGATCAAAGAAACCAAAGTTATCATAATTTGTAAGATTAGTTATAGGATTGGGTTCAAAATTATTTACAAACGCATATGCAGAAGCACCATAAAGTCTTAAGCTACCTTGTTCAAATGCAACTTCAACAGAGCTTCCTGAAGAAACTTTGTTGTAAAGTGACAATTTTACATTATGATCTGATCCTGTTGTTCCAGTTGATGCAGTTTTTACTGGAACAGACTGACCATCGACAAGCACAGTAAAACCTGTAATTCCAACTCCAGGAATAGCTGGATATGATTTATTTAAATTAAAGTCTAAGTATATTTCATAGCCTGTTGTTGAAACATAGCTGGTTGTAGCTGCAATTGCGCTATAACCACCACCAGGAGCTAAAGGAAATGTGCCTCTATAAAGATTTTTTATTGCTTTATTAGTAAAGCTTAAGAGTTCATTTAAATTACCAGTTTGATCAGTTATGTAATTGCTAGCGGGTTTTATGTAACTTAATATAAATGTGTCGTTTGGACCTAATGCACTTTTATTGACAGCTAAAGCGTATTCGGTCACACCAAATCCATTATATGTAGTGCTTGAATCTGTTATTGAGTCAATTATTTTGTAAGATTCTGCTTCAACGTGGTAGATGCTAAATCCAGTTGCTGACGTACCTGGAATAGTAGGTTCAGACATTGTAACATTGAAGTTTAGAAATACTCCTGAAGCTGTAACAGATGTTTGAGCATTGATAACAACAGGTCTTGATATGTCTGAAACTAAATTAGTTATTGCTAATCCAGAAAAAGCAACTGCATAAGTAAGCCCTGTACCAGTGCTATCTTTTATTTTATAATAATCAGAGGCTGGAGGATTATAAGTTATAGTTGGTGGGTTTGTACCGTCGTCAGAATCAATTTTTCCAGATAATTGCAAAACAATTATTTTGCCATTGGTAGCATCTAAAGGATCTAATACAAATCCATTAGTTATAGCAATACCTGAATTATTTTGAGAAACAGCAAAACCACTTATATTTGTAGTTGGAAGAAGGGGTGGAGTAGCCTCTGTGTAGTAAACGTAAACTTTTGTTCCGTCTGTACTTGTGGTAGAATAATTGAATACAGGAGGATTAGATTCTTTAGTAAGATTAGTAATTCCAACGCCTGTAAATGATGATACAAATGATTTTTGTGTATCGTTGTCGGACAATTTTGCAACTGTACTGCCAAAACCTGAAGCATCGTAAGATACAAATACGGTTTGTGCAGTTAAAGCTGTTCCACTACCATTATATGAAAAATCTACAATTCTGTCAGAGTCTGCTAAAATTAACTGTAATGCTTTTGGTGAACTAGCGTCAATAAAGGTAGACGATGGGGTTACAGTAGTTGCAATAGCTCCAAATTTTTTGGTTACAGAAAATCTTAGCTGTAGTCCAGTGGTAGGTTCAAGTCCAGTACTATCAATATCTTGAAAGTTTAAATAAATTCTTTTTCCATCATAGGAAGTGTATGATAGATCTGTTAAACTTGTAGAGATTCCTGGACTTGCACCACTAAATGCAATAAATGTATTTCTAATATCTTTACTCATTATGATTTAATACTTCCATAGTGTCCGCTTAAGAAAAGTTTGCCTTTATAACTAATCATAGTTAACGGTCTAATAACGCCATTCAGATTATAATTACCAGCGTAATCAAAAATTTTTTTTCTTTCAAAATTTATATCTTCTAAATACCAACTCTCTGAATCCGATTTATAATAGAAAATCTTACTTTGTCTGTCGTTAGGATTTTCTGAAATTTTTTCGCTTATAAACCCATCTGTAGAACAATATAATGTTCCATCGTGATAAGTAAATAACCTAACACCTCCAGTTGACGGAAGCTTTACAGATTGATTAAAATCAATTACTTTGTAGTTTGTTGGAGCGTAAGTTTGTCCAATAATAAAAGAAACTTCTGAGTATCCAACTAATGAATCTCCAGCATTGTTATCAATTTTTCCAAACTGAATAAATGGATGGTCATAATCGTAGCTATTTGCTGCGGGATCTAAATATTTTGTGTTAAATGTGTCAAGAGAAATAAAATTTTTCTTTTCTAAAAATGGATTTTTTTGCTGACCTAAATAAATTTTGATATCACGGTCTTCAACAACCCATCTTATTTTAGAAAGTTTATTATTGATATCAAACACATTCTCATAAGATTGAATTTGAATTAAGTCAATAACAATTTCGTCAGGTCTATCATTGTTTTCTGGTAGGTCAACAAACTCTATTTGAAGTTTTCCTATAGTGCCTTTCCAAATAGGTTCAATTTTATATTCAATATATTCATCAGAAGAGTGTAATGCTGTTTCTGCGCTTATATTAAAAATGCCACCATCATAAGCCCAGTAAGCTTTAATTTTTCCAAGACTTAAGGCTTTTGATTTTGGTTTAGCTTTTATTCTGCTTGAAATTACAGAATCTAA
>Ga0181357_1000231_pt1 | contig 19631 bp, 25 predicted proteins | sample Fa13VDMM110DN_FD_130094 | JGI IMG/M metagenome (GOLD analysis project Ga0181357, IMG submission 130094) | Freshwater viral communities from Lake Michigan, USA - Fa13.VD.MM110.D.N | ecosystem: Environmental > Aquatic > Freshwater > Lake | place: USA: Michigan | collected 2013-09-24 | reverse complement strand
CTTGCTACTCTTTCCAGACATAACATTCCTACAGAGTGTATTACTATCTTTGTAGCACCAGAGCAAATTGATGACTATAAGAAAACGTGTTCAGGATATACGATTGTTCCGACAGCGGTTGGGAAATGTAAGAATCGGGCGGCTGCTCTTAACTATTATCCTATTGGGCAGAAAATAATCTTTATGGACGACGATGTAGAAGAGTTTTACTCTATATGCGCTCAAGATGGGTGTCAGAACTGTTGGAAATTTGGAAAAGAAGCCAAGGGGACAGCAGCCTACCAAAAACAAATGACGTGTGCCGCTCTTTCAGATTTTTTTAATGACGCTTTTAATGTCGCTGAAAAAGAGGGTGTGGAGTTCTGGGGCATTTATCCGGTATATAATGGCTACTTCGCCTCACACACTATTACGACGTGTTTATCTTACTGTATAGGGCGTTGCTATGGCCAAGTCATCACAGAGGCCGCAAAAGCCATCAATGATGCCGTTGTAGATGATATCCACGATGATTATCAAACAAGTCTCAGATTCTTCCTGAAAGACGGGAAGATTTTGAGATTTAACTATATCTTTACGAAGAGTCCGGTGGCCAGTGGAAAGGGTGGTATTGTTGATAGTAGGACAACGGCTAATACAGAAGAAGTCAGTAAGAGGCTTGCGGCACTATGGCCTCAACATATTAGAGTTAAAACGGCCAAAGAAAAAGGGCAGATGAAAGGGTTTTGGGATATTAAACTACGTCGCACAAAGGGGAAAACGATGTTGCCGCCACATAACTGTCAAAAAATTCTCCCAGGGAGTGAATCGTAGTGCTGCTGAAGAGTCTTATCTTCAAAGAGGAAAGCGTCTTTCCAGGTGCGGTTCATAGCAGCGTCTCTCATAGAAGAGGGAATCTTCTCAGAGGCGGCATTCAACTCTAATCTTGCCTTTTCCTCTGGAGTGATTGTAGGGGCTTGTTCCTTTAACTTGGCGGCGATTGCTCCTGATGGACGGGCGGTGGCTCTGACTGGCATATTTCTGTAGTAGATTTAGATATTTTTTTCTTGTAGCACTTGCGGCAAAGATATTCATCTCTTTCATCTTCGTCAAACTCGTAAAACGTAAGATAGTCGCTTATATCGTCGCACGGAATACACACTTTGATACCACACATCTCACACTGCGAGAACTTTACGCACTCCTTTTTACATTTCTTACAGCGGGCGGCGGGCATCTACCCGGGGGTGCGGAAAATCGGCCACTCAAAAACCTACGGCGTAGATAGATAGAATGGAAGCCCCTCTTACTACTACCGTCGTAGCCGTCTCAGCAGCACCTGTTTCCACGTCGCAGCAGCAGCAGCAAAAGCCAAAGCGAGTCAAGAAGATAAAAACTTCTTGTATCCGAGTTGAAAAAGGACATTTCGTAGTCTCTTTTAAGTAGAGCCGCCGCCGCCACCAGCGTTTTTCTTTTTATACTCTTCTCTTTTTTCCATTAGCGGGGGTTTCGCACCTCCTACAGCCTCTTTACTGCCTTCTACTTTCTGTATTTCGTCAAATCCTTCTGTTTCTTTTCCTGTTAGCCATCTTATGTGTTCTCTTCTTTGTGCTATAGAACTGCCAGGTGGGTATTTTGATGCTCTTAGCAGTCCTGCGTTGATAGCATCAAAGGAGGTTGCTTTTCCTGTAGCAATAAAGAGTCTTCTCCGATTTTCAGAAGTGAAAAAAGTTTTTGCTTGTTCTTCTCTTGCCCTCTTACTTGTCATCTCAACACCCTCTACTTCTTTTTTGCCTCCTCTGCCAATACCCAACTTGTTTTTAAAATAATCTTCCCATAACTTTGCGCCGGGGCTGTTTTTTAAGAAGTCGGCATCTTTTCGCATCTGGACGTGAAGAATGCCCATTAACTCTTCTCTGCTTGGAATATCGTGTCCTACTCTCAACTTCGCTTGTTCCTTCGTACCCAGATTGTCATATATATCTATAGTCTTGCGAACAAGGGCTACTCTCATTCCACCAAGAACGCTCTTTACTTTCTCACTTGTTTTACTTTGAACCTCTATCTTACCAAAATGAGCATTCATACGATAAATATGTGTTAGTTTTCCAATAAGTTGCTCTGCGGTGTCACCTTTTAGAGTATCTTCTTCTCCCCAAGCCTCCTCTGTTGATTGCTCTTCTCCTCCTCCACCTCCTCCCACCATAGCACCTCCTGTATTCGCACGAGAGCCACCTCCCATAATCCTATCGTGTTCTCCAAGAATCTCTCGTATATCCTCTGGTGTTGTATAAGACGCAGCGTAGTCTAAACTTACAGATGCTTCTTCTTTTTCTTCTTCTGGCACGGGGGGCGCATTATACGTCGTAGAAAAAAAGTCTATATAAATATTTTCCAACTCTTCTTGTTCCTCTATAGACATTCCCTCTCCTTTTATTCCCGCCAAACTTAGCCACTCGTCTATGAGGGACTCTCCTTTTCCATTCGGCTCAAAGAATGCCTTCCGCAGTCTTTTGAGTTGCTCGGGTGTCTTCTTATTGACGAACGGTGTAAAACTCTTAAGAAACTCTTCTTCAGAGCGCAACTCGTGGCGAAAAACTAACCCTCCTCTGAGATGCCAGTTAAACACAGGTTTATTTTCAGACGGGGCTGCTGCCTTGGCCAGAGCAAGTGTATCTAATCCTCTTGCTTTGAAGGCAAACTCATCTGTTTTGCGTCGTATATTTCCTACCCACAACGCCATTCTACTTAGCGCCAATAAGTTCTTTCACCGACTCTTTTGCTGCTTCTTTAGCGGTTTTCTTAGCGGTTTTTGCTGCTGACAAATCTCTAATCAATATCTCTACTGGGCCGGGCTTTACTGTCTTCTGTGTTGCCTTGGGGCGCTTCTCATCTTTCTTTGCTTCAACGTCTGCCTTGCGCCGGAGTGCCTTTTTCGGCTCTGTTTTAAGGGGCTTGACTTCCTTCTCCTCTGTTGCCACCTTCTCTGTAGCGGCGTGAATGTTAATACCGACTTTCGTAGTTGCCGGGGCAGGCTGTGGGAGTGCGACAGTCTTCTCCATAATGACAGATGTCTTGGCTGGCTGTGCCTCTCTGTTAAGCCCTGTGAAACCGAAGTGAAAGTCTGTGTTCTTACTGAGCATATCCCGTAGCGACATTCTATATTATGGGGTGAGAAGAAATTTATGCGGGGAAGAGTCCTGCGCCCTCAGCCCCACCGGGCAGTGTTAGGCTACCACCAGCCGCCACTCGGATACCCGTCAAAGCACCAAGCGCACGGGCGGCGACAGAGGCCTCACGAGTGCCTGCTGCGCCAACTGCGGCCTCACCACGAGGGCTGTTGATGAGGGCCTGGAAGCCAAAGAGGGGCTGGCGACTCACCGGGTCCTCATTCTGCGCAATACGGGGGTTAGGCGCAAAGCGGTTCAGAATCATCTTAGTAGCCTCACGCTCATACACCTTCTCGGCCAGAAACTTGGCCATAGAAATCTTATCACGAGTGCCGGTTAAATCCACCAACTGAGAGAAGTTGGCAGAAGACTCGCCATAGCCCTCGCCCTGAATCACGGCCAGAATGTGGAGTTCCAGAGCCTCCTTTTCAGAGCGAGCGCCCACTACTCTGGCGAACAAAGGACTATCCTCAGCAACACCCTGAGCCTTGAGTTTCTCCTTCAGAAGCATAAAAGAGTAATAGTTGTGGGCGGCATCAGAGGCCACACGTCCTGCGTTCAGAGCATCACCGAGTTCTTCGTGGCGGGACATTGTTATATTAAGAGCAAGTAAATTATTTTGGCGCACCAACTGCGTCCGGAGGGTTTCCTTTCTTCTTTTTCTTTCCCAGGGCAGGAGGCTCTGCCCGGACAAAGGTTAAGAACTCTTCGGGTTTATTAGATTTACAGAAAATGTCTAACAGCAAGAAATTATAATCTACACCGCCCAATGTTTCTGAGAACCGGAGAAATGACTTCCATTCTAAATTTGTCGTGCTTTCCCAGAGGCTCTTTAACTGTTGCCGGTTCAACTTACTCCAAAGGATAATATCAGAGTTGGCTTTAATAATCGGGGATAAGATATAAGCCGTGTGCTGAGACAATATCATCATACTGAGTGTCAAGTGCCGTCCCAGACTGTAGAAGGCATTAATCCTTTGGTTGCGGAATGCTTCCGGGGTTGCGAGACAATCGTCCAACACTACAAGAATGTGTTCCCGCTCATCAATCGGTGTCATTTGCTGCTTCGTCCATATTCTATCTAAGATATCTGTGCTGAAATTAATGACGAGGTTCTGGGGCAGAAACGTCCAATCTTCGTTGAGTCCAGCAGAGCCGCTCATAATCAGCACCATATCCACCCGTTTGGCTTTTATAAGTTTTTTCACCAACTCTTGAATCAAGACGCTTTTACCGGAGTTGCGTGCCGAAACACAAGAAATAGTGAAGTAGGGTGGGAGGCGCTCTATGATTTCTTCTGTGCCGAGGGGCGTGTGTGTCATCATTTGTGGCTCTTCTTGCTCATAAGACGAGCCAGAAGACACACTTGCGGATTCCATTCTATCTCTATAGAGAGAAACAAAAGTTTTTTTTCTTACTTCCGAGAAGAAATGTCCGACTGTTGCTCTCCTACTGGTGGCCTTCCAAAGAAGACGACACAGCAGTTTTTGGTAGAGAAGGCAAAGAACTTCCGTGCTTGGCTCTTAACCTATGACTGTAATGATGAAGTGAAGAACTACGTCAATATGTTTGATGAGGCACTTCTTGTTCCGACAATACAGATTGTGCTTGTGCCTCTTGTTAATAAGGGTGGTATTCCCAGCGCTTCTAAAGATTTAGCGAAAAAGATAAACGTTCCGGAGAAGGATTTGGAAGCGTTTTACGACAAGTTTAAGAGGTATGCCGAGATGTTTGTTTCAATTATTTCCCCTTCGGGAGAACAACGATAGCAATCACTCCGGCAATGATGGCAAGATTGATGGGTTCTCCTAAGAACTCTGCGAGAAACTCCAGGGTGCGCTCGTAAGCCTCTCCAGCGGCATTCGCACCAATAGCGGCCGCTGCTATTGTTGTGCCGCTCTGTAAGAAAAGGGAAAGGCCTGTAAGCCCAAGCCCAAGTCCTACAGATGTACCCATTCCTGCGGCTGCGTTTCTGGCTCTTGTTGTAAGAGATTGTGGGGGTGCGCCAGCAGAGGCATCTGTCCGTCCCGGAGGGGGGGCATCTGGCCCTCCGGCATTCCGTTGTCCTGGGGGTAAATCTGGGCCGTCTGGGCCAGAACGAGGAGGAGGCGCAGCGTCTGCTCCACTCCGGTTGACTGGGACAGAGGCATCGGTAGATGGCGCAGGGCGAGGGACCGGAGTAGCATCAACGGCGGCGGGCGGAGGCCTTGGTGCGTCTGGCACACTCCGGGGAGGGTTGGAAGGGGAAACATCTGGAATACGTGGTGGCCTTGGTGGCCTTGGAACTCCTGAACTCATTTCTATTTCGTGCTTACAAATTTATTTCGCAAGTCTGAATATACAAATGTCCCGCCAACGTTCCTCTTTTTCTGGAATGCGTGCTTCTGGCCCTGCCTCAGTGGCAGCCTCTTACCCTGTTATTCAGCAGGTGGCCGCCGCACACGACGGTAAGGGAGATGATAAGACTCCTCCCTATATCCCTAAAGAAAACTTAGTTCTGTGCCAGACAAGCGTGCCTACCAGTGCGTTTGGCGGCGCAGGCACGGCGCAGTATCAGATTGAGTTTGTTGTGCCTAAGCACCTCGGCAAGGTGGTTGATGCCCAGATTAACTTCCAACTTGATTTAGCCATAGCGGGCGGCGGCGGCTCTGGCCCTGTGGCAATGATGCCCACCACCTTCTTTTGCGATGCCATTGAAACGCTCTACAACGGGCAGGTGGTAGAGCGTGTGGAGCGTGAGGAAATTCACCAGGAGACGGTTCAGTATCTCACGGACCAGGAACTCAACCAGATAGCGGACAGGCTTAACGTTGATGCTTCTACCGGCGGCCTGAAGACGTTTCAGTTCAACACCTCTTGTACCAAGAGTTTCTGGCTTCCTCTGTGGGCTTGTACCTTTGGCTCTGCGCAGCCCTACGTGCGTGGCTTCTCCGGCGAGTGGCGTTTCCGTCTGTTTCTGACTCCTAACATCTGGGCGACTGCTACTGGCGCAGCGCCAGCCAGTGTTTCCTGCGCCGTGAAGAACATCTATCTGTATGCGACTGAGGCGCAACTCCAGCCCGGCGTGGAGTCTGCTCTGAACAACGCCCACGCCTCTGGTTGCCTTTACCGCAGCGTGATTCGCAACAAATGGACGAAGGGTGAGACTCAACTGGCTGCCGGGCAGGAGTATCAGCAGACTCTGACGGCATTCAACACGGACAGCGCTGCGCTGAACGTGTATGTGAAGCCCAACGCCTCCTTCCCTCTTCAATACATTCAGAAACTGGAAATTGGCGACAAAGATGATGTTACATCTTTTATCCAGATTCGTGATGCGGCAAACGGCGAACTGACGATTCAACTGCCTCCTAACAACGTGGTTGATAAGACTAACCTCTACGTGCCTTTCCCTTCTGCGTATAAGAATGTAACTATGCTTACAAATGCTGGTGCTGGGAACACTATTACCGGCGCAGACCCAGCGGCCGGCTCTATTCAGAAGTTTTACCTCTTCCCTTTCTGCCCTTCTCTCCAGAAGGTGCTTGATGAGGGACACGTTGGTGGTGGCTATCTGCTGACTGGGCAGGAGCGCATTGTCATCAAGCCCCAGACAACTCTCAACAACGCTCTGACTTCCACTGGTTCTTGCGCTGTGGTTGGCACTGCGACTGGCGTTCAGGTGTGCTGCGTCTCGTATGAGTATGCGAAGTTGTCTTGCCAGGGCGGGCAACTGGTGGTGCGCCGCACTGTCTAATGCTTCCGGCACAAAATATAACACCCCTATAGAATGTCCTACGGATACAAAACTGCTGATTCTCCTCTTGATGTATCTACATCTGAGCCAATACAAAAGTATGGGCCTTCTTGGAACTATGATACACAATATCCTATGACTGTCGCAGAGCAGCGTGGAGAGACACTCATAACATATCAGACAAATCCATCTGCTTCTGCGCCCGAGCAGTCCCTTGCTGGGGCAAACGCAACGACACTGCCTTACTCTGATAAACCTCAACAACCTTCCTTTGACTGGACTTCTGTAGGGATATCTGGCGCAGTTGTATTAGCACTTTATTATATGATGGGCAGAGCAAAATTCACCGTATCTTTTTAGCGATGCTATAGTAGAAATGTCGCACCCACTCCTTATTTGGCTTCCTAACCAACAGTCTGTGAGGAATATATCAGCAGAGCCACCTCAGCGGCGGCCGGCACACAGGGATTACTATCTGAAACCTATTATTACTCGCCCCGGGCAACTTCCAGAAAGTGCTTCTCTGAATACGTTGGCTTCTGTCAAGACACACGGCTTAAAAAACTCTGCGCACGATGGCATCTTTGCTTCTCAACGTCTTGGCCCACAAGAGGTTTGCTCAAAGGTGTATCGTGGTGAGCGAGCAGATGCGTATGGTAGGAAGTTTCAAGGGCGATTTGAGGCACACTGCTTCTCAGCCCCTTTCCGCTCTGTAGAGCAGCCCGATAACTCTTCTTTTCAGCGGATTACTTGGCCAGATAAGATAGGCTTTGGAGTTCGCACAGAATACAATCCTCAAACGTGGGATTCCCCCCGGGTTGTGTAAGCCTCAACCCTCTGTCCCGTTTTTAGACGACATATTTTGCCCCTACAAGAAGCAAAATATGACGATAGTAATGTCGCATTATATTTAAGAGCGGCTGAGGGCGGGGCGAAACAACGGAATCAATGGGCGAAATGACTGGTTGAGGCTGTCGTGGGAGGCAGAGGGGTTGCCCCCAAGAGTCTCGGGATACATTATCTTACTGCGGTATTTCTCTTCTATGGTGTGCTGGACTTTTTCGTATAAAACAAGTTCCAGATTCCAAGTCTTTGGCCACACAAATCCAGTGTCTTGTTTCACAGAGGGTGGGGGGCGCACTGTTATATTGAACTGAGTATAACTCTTTGAAGGATTCAAAAGGGGTGGGAACTCATTTACCTCATAGTTGGCTATGCCGTTAATATACCAATTAAAAGGCTTGTCATCTCCATCTTTGTTTGCGACAGGAATCTCTGCGATTTGAACTAAAAAGTTAATAAGGTTGTATTGTCCCACCCAATCTATCCAGATGATGTTGGTAAAAGGGTTTGTCAGTTGGACTCTGTATGTCTGGAAAGGGGCAGCAGCACCACTCGCATCTACGACGAGAGAGACGCTTGATGCTTTAGAATCTAACAAGTAGCGGTGTTTCTGCCACATAGATGAGTCAAGGCGGCTTGGGTGCGACATTCTATAAGGTAGAAATATTTTCTATAGTTAGAATGGACGCTTTAGAAATTGAGAGGGCCGCTATAACGGGCTTATTACTCTACGGGGCAGCGACAACTTGGTGGTGTCCCTGCGGCAACAGTGTCTCCGGAGAAGGGCTTTTATCGTGTCATATTCCGGAAATAGCGATTGCGATAGGGGGTGCGGGGCTTCTTGTTCTCTATGCGAATCGTAACACGTTCAGTAGAGAAAAATACTAAGGCTATATAGATGTCCTCCACTATTGCCATAGGGGCGGCCGCAGCCGCAGCCGGAGTCTGGTGGCTTTCACAACAAGAGCAAAAAAAAATAAATCCCAACTACGGTGGGAATCTGTCTAAGGGGCTTAACTCACAAGAAGAGCAAGCCAATGTGCCTGTCTGCCCTGACGGGACTGTGTATCGTGATGGGAGGTGCTGGCCTCCGGGGAATCCTTGTGAAGAGGAGAATGGGCCGGGCTGGACATTATCTCCTGACGGCAAATTTTGTAATCCCCCTCCATCTCTTCCCGGGCAGGAGTATAATCCTTGTAATCCCGACAACACTGAGCCGGCTATGTGGCAACTTAATAAAGAAACAAACAGATGCGTTCCTGCGCCCGGTGTAAATCCTTGCGCAGCGCCTCCTCTTGGCCCTGAATACACCTATAGAGAAGAGGAGAATGACGAGGGTGAGATGGTGGGCAAGTGTTTTGCGCCAGATAAGCCTCCGCAGTGTCCCAACGGCTATGTGTGGCGGCGAGATGACAGAGGTGAGGAAAGGTGTATGAGAGGTAATCCTTTGGATATAGGGTTATCCTCTTTGCCTATTTATGGCGCAGTAGCAGCGGAAATCGCTCTTAGTTATGTGGCAGGCTCTGCTATAGAGGCTGGGGGGCGTGCTGCCTACAGAGGGGTTCAGGCAGCAGGGGCAGCGGTAAATCCTGGCGCAGCGGCAGCAAGGCAAGCCGCTATAGCACAGAGAGAGGCTGCGAGGGCTGCTGCTACCGCACAAGCGTCTGCGAGGGCATCTCGTATCGCACAAGCAGGCCAAAGAGCCGCTATGCGGCTGCGTCGTATGGTTGGCACTCCGTTTGCCCTTATTTTTATGGGTATAGCACAAATCTTGATTGCTGTGCTGGGACTTCACCCAGATGAATTTGAACTCTGTCGTAATGGAGAATTTGATGTTGCGTCTCTTCCAGACTGGGCAAGAATACTTATAGAGTCTATTCCCTTCGCAGGGGATTTGTTTTCTATGATTGGCCCTACCATCTGTATCCGCACGGGCTGCGAGCCACCGAATATAGAGCAGCACGGACTCTGCTACCCTCCTCCTCGTGAGAACTTCTGGTGCGAAGGGCCTCTCTGCTTCTCTCAACACCCACAATGGCAGAACAATGGGCAACTTCACACCACGACTCATATAACAAAGAATATCAAGATGGATACGGGGACAATCCCTAATCACTGTCCTCCTGGCTCTCGTTTAGATGGTGTGCTTTGCTACAATCTGCCGGGTTGGGCGAACGGGCATATAACGGGGCGTAGCCAAGAGGTAGATGTAGATGCTTATCTGAATGCGAACGCAGATTTGCGAGAGCGTTTTACTGTAAATGGCGCAATAGATAGGGCGGCAGTTATTGCGTTTGCGAATGGGCCAGACAATGGGGCAAGGCACGTGCCTCGTAATGAGGTGCGGACATATAACACAACCGGCACTGACGTGTCTATCTTGGCTGGCGTGGCTTGGCAGAACTGTCCAGCGGGCCACACAGACACTGGCGCACGGTGCGAGAGGGTTCACGGCGGTGGTGTAGGTGTTCAACGGGAATGCCCACCTGGCTTTCACCCAGATGGACTAACTTGTCGTCGTCCTCCCAGCGACTTTGCTCACCCTTGTCCTGGTTATGTGCCTAACGCAGTGGGCTGCTGTCTATGCGAGAGGCCTGCTCGTGGGGGCGGCAACTGTCGTGGCGGCAACTGTGAGCCTATTCGCACCTACTGCCCAGGGAATAACCCCTTCAGATGCCGCTCTACGGGTGGAAACTGCCACCCAGTCGTTTGCGACCCGATTGTGCTGGGAGACAGCCGAGCGAGGCGTATAGACCATACGCCTCTTAAAGTTCTCGCTGCGGGCGCAGGAAGCACTTTACCGTGTCCCGCAGGACGTGAAGTGGGCCACGACGGACTCTGTTATACCGCTTGCGGCCCTGGCTACAGACGTGAAGGACTCCTTTGTACTCAATCCTTTGATAAGAGAAGTGAGGTGCTTGCGCCCTTCTCGCCCAGTTGCCCTCCTGGGCGGATAGATGGTGCGCCTTTTGGCTCTGCTGGGCTATGCTACAGAGGTGATATGCCTGCTGGCTACAGACGTGTTGTGGCGGGGACGATTGAACAGTATTGTCCTACAGTGCCTCCAGAGTGGGGGCCGATAGTGGAGAATGTGCTGGATATTGGTGTGGCCTGTCAGCGTGCCAGATATGAGCGTGGCGTAGGGCAAGTTCCTATGGGTATCCGTGTCAAGGCTCGTCGGCAAGAGATAGGGCCGCCTCCTGTCCCACCCCCTTGCGAAGAGCGCAACGCCATCTTTGGTGCTTTGGACGAGGCGGGTAGAGACGCACACGTAGCACAACTCTGTATCAAAGAGCCGTGCGCAGATGATGAGACAATGGACGCAACTGCTTCTTTCTGTATCGCAGATTGTAGGAAGGGTTATAGGAAAATAAGTCGTCCTGATGAAAACCCTGAGAACCCTCCCAATGAATATTGTATTAAAGACGCAGATGCGACTGGCCCTGCTTCGGAGTATCGCAACCGCCCACCTCGCACACTCAAATTTGATTATATCTAATCATCTTTTCTCCTATCTCCGACAAGCAGTGATACATAAAGGACGGAGAGTTCGTAAAAGGCTTTCTCTGCCGGAGTCTCTCCGGGATAAGACGAAGGGGTTGGCCCAATCTCTTTTTGTAAGAGTTCTAAGACGGACTTCAGTTGTTGGCAAATCTCGTGAATGCTTGGCATCTAACCATTAACAAGATTATTTTTTTATACCCTATTCAACAATTATCCCATTCATCTTTTCCACAAGAACTAATTTCATACTCAATACCGAAATAGTGACAGTATTATTTTGTCCGACGAGAAAGTCTCCAACACCTACCGATACTCTTATAGTATTAACACCGTCAGATAAGGGTAAATAATACATAATAGGCAGAGTAAAAGAAGTTTTATCAATACAACTGCCGGCCGAATAAGGCTCTGTAGTTTGATTATTAATAGTGGCTCTAACTCTCATAACGCAAGAAATTTCAACGGGGGCAAAAAATTCCAGAAAAGCCTGCCCCAATAAAAGCACGTGTGTATTATAATCAGTTTTTGTTGTAGTAAGAGTAGTAACTTCCTCCCACGTATTTGGAGTAGGAAAATTGATGAAGAGGGGAGTGCCAGCGGGGGGAACAAGTGAATATTGTATGCTTGGTAATCCATTATAAGCAGCGGCGGCCTCTACAGAAGCAGCGGCGGCCTCTACAGAAGCAGCGGCGGCCTCTACAGAAGCCTTTTTTGATATGCCCCAAAGAGTATCATCGCCCGAAACATCAGTAGAAGCCCCAATCTGTTGTGCCACAGATGTCTGGGCAAAAGCATCAGAAAAGTTAAATCTAAACCCGAGTAAAGAGGCAAAAGGTGTGTTAAACGGAATGTTTGGCATCTATTTAGGATATATTTTTAAACCGGAGAGTTCTTATGGCACGGAATTATACTGCGTCTTTGAGATAGTTCCATCTATACGGTATGCCGTAGCACCTCCCAGAAGATTGCCATAAGACAGACTGACTGGGCCAGAGCCAGCCGCTTTATCTATACAATGCTGCCCACTACCGCTCTGCGCCCCATCACACAACAGAAGATTATAGACACAATTTACAAGAGACGTAGATATTGTCGCCCCAGGTGTGCCGGCTCTAATACACATCTTATTAAGAGCAGAAGTGCCAGACGTATATTGTAGAGTACAATAAGATATCTCGCAGGAGTTATTATTATTTACTGGGTTATACACAACAAGAGACGAGACATTACTCAGCGCACTTGTATTGGTGAGACTACATTGTCTCATAGTTAGATTTCCAGAATATTCAACCAGGGTAGGGTGGCCAGAGGTAGTTAGGACACAGTCTCTCATAATCAGTGTTGGATTAGATAAGCCAGCACTGCCGATTCCCGTAAATGTCCCAGTTGTTGGACACGTGAAACGACACTCTGTTAGATATACCGTTCCCAGCGACTGATAGAAACAATAGTTTCCAGTATTGACAAAACTACAAGCATTAATATTATATGTTCCCAGATTATTAACAATAACACACTGAGACAAAGCAGGAAAAAGATTTAATCCATATAATCCAGCCTGCCCCCCATTTGCTTGGAGCGCAATCTGAGCGTTAATATTGACTGCCTGAGAGAATTCACCAGAGGGAGCGCCGATTAAGAAGGTGTTTTGCGGCACAGTAATACCTGCGTTAGAATATGTTCCAGGTGCTATAACAATACCGACTTCTATCGTGCTTGTAATAGTGCTTCTGTGTCCAATAGCACGATTTATCGTTGAGAAGGGGATTTGTTGAGAACCTGTCCCAGTCGTATCATTGCCGTTCGGCGCTACATAAATACTGAATGAGGGCCGAAAATTTGCGATAGTGCTAAGAGACGAGGTAGCGAGTGTATTATAAGACACAGTGGTGCTAAGAGAAGATATACCTTTCGTGTTGAGAGACGTTGTTGTGCTAAGAGATGATATGCCAAGTGTATTATAAGAGGCAATCGTGGAGGCTGAGTTGGCCGTAGTCGCAGCCGCCTGAGCATCGTCCTCTGCTTGTTTAGCATAAGCCCAGAGACTTGTTGTTAAAGAAGGAGTATCACCGGCTGTTCCTATCTCGCCTGGAGCATTAGAAGTTATAGCATTAGCAATCCAAGTGTTAGCCTGTTTAGTATAAGCCCAGAGACTGGTTGTTAAAGAAGCAGCATCAATGGCTGTTCCTATCTCGCCTACAGCATTAGGAGTTGTAGCATTTGTAATCCAAGTAATACTTGTATCTGCCGTTCCCTGCGCAGCCGCAGCAGCCTGAGATGCGCTGGAGGCGAGAGTAGAGGCGTTATTGGCTGTAGTCTGTGCGCCAGAGGCTATGCCTGTAGCAGTGTATGCGACACTACTAAGAGTGCTGATGGCCGCCCACTGCTGCCCGTCTATAGTGCTTAACGACGAGAGGTTTGCGCCGGTTGTGATACCTGCTATAATAGTCTCTGTATTAAACGCATTTTGGAAGTTGAATTTAAAGCCCAACGCAGAGGCATACGGAGTGTTGTATGGTATTGTTGGCATCTAATAAATATATATGTTTTTAACCGGAGCGCTTGTTAGCCCAGGCTTGAACTGCTAAAAGAATGACAAGAAAGAATATGAACAGCATCTACTCATAGATTCAAATTTTTCTTTCCCGGTTATAATAGAATATGAGCGAAACCTCCTGCCAACAAGGCACTGCGGTAGAAGATGTCTGTGATTGTGGTGTAGGTAATTATAACTATATTGATAACAAGTGTGATTGTGCGCCGAATGCTACCTATTCCGAAGATACAAAAAAGTGTCGTTGTAATTCCGGCTTAATACATCAGTGGAATCCAGACGGTACGAGTCTTTGTACCACTCCCCCTTGGCAGCCGGACAGGCCTACAGAGAACCCAGTAATAATAGGGCTTATAGCAGCGGGCGCAACAGTCTTTGCGCTTATGTTTCTTGCGAGAATACTTCTAAACACGACGAATACTGGAGGCGCTGCGGTAGCACCAGCCCCACCTCCGGTAGTTGGTGGCGGTGGCGGAGGCGGAGGCGGTGGCGGTGGCGGAGGCGGTGGCGGTGGCGGTGGCGGTGGCGGTGGCGTAAGTTATTTAGGTAGAGTTGATTCAGACGAAAACCCAACCCTTCCGACACTGGCTCGCTTTGCTGGGAGGATTGATGACCCAACGTCAAGAGTCCTTACCGGCAATTCTGATAATGGACTCAATGATAATGGTAGGGGTTGATACTCTTATAAATCTTTCCATTTGTCCTCTGCCTTCGCACTCACCAGCACTTGGCCTACGGCTCTTATTCTGAATACTTGATACATTGCGAGAGCGCAGAATCCTCCGATAATGAGGTATATGAGCGCCCACATCTATAATCTACTTTAGAAAGAAGATTTTCCTCTACGTAGGCAATAGGGTTATTAGATGTCTTACGAAGTGCGGCTGCTCCGTGCGTCAAATACCATTCATTGAGTCCGGAGTATTCTGCTGTAAGATGAAATAGCACCCCCGCCAGAAACGCTTGCCCAAGAGACGACATCTTTGGTAAAAGTTTTTGAACGAGCATAAAGGAAGCAACGTTTCCTGCGCCTACAAAAAGGGATTCTTGCGCAATCAATGTTTCATATTCCATAGCAGTGTCTGCGTCCATTCTAATATCTCCCTATATTTTATATGAAGGAACTAACCGCAGACGAAACCTATGTTTTTCACCAAACTCCGGCTGCTTGCGCAGCGGCTCTTGTCGCACACATTCCTGTAGAGCAAGGAGACATCTTAGTAGAGCCTTTTAGAGGCGAAGGGGCGTTCTTTAATGCCTTTCCCTCTACCGGGGCGCAGCATCTTTGGGCCGAAGAGAGGCAAGGCCGAGATTATAAGGATATATCTGGGGAGTATGACTGGGTAATAACAAATCCACCTTTTCGTTTAGAAATGAATGGCAAGAGAGTAAATACTTTTTGGTTTTTATTAGATTACTATTCTCAACGAGCAAGAAAAGGAATAGCATTCTTAGGAAATGATGCGTGCTTCGGGACTCTGACACCAAAACGGGTTGCGGTGCTTGAGCAAAGAGGTTGGGGATTAACTAAGTTGGTAGTCGCATCTATTAAGAAGTGGCGAGGGAGATATTACTTCTTCATTCTGGAGAAGAAGCCTTCGGTGCTTCACGCCCTTCCGGAAAACTATGAATAAATTTATTTCTTAGCACGAGATATATAATGCCCAGAAAGTCTAAGGTAGAAGGCAAGAGTGTCGCAGTGGAAGATTTTATTTTAGAGAAGAAGGCTGAAGAGTTTATGGCGGAAGTTTCCAGTCCGGTAGAGCCTGAGAAGAAGGTTGAGTTAAATGGGTTGCTGGATAAGTTAGTTCCCCGGCAAGAGGCTGATAAATCAGAGCCAACAGATATTATTGACAAAATCCTATCAACAGAGCCAAAGAAGAAACGGGGTAAGAAGGCAGAGCAGCCTTTTATGGATTCTGCTCTGCTGCGTGGCTTAGAAGTTATTCCCCGAGCCAACGAGGATACGGACGCTGAGAAGGCCAAGGTGTTAAGTCGCATTCAGATGAATGTGAGCAACTTTGAAGTTGTCTTACAAGATGTGCTGCGCCCGAGCAAAGACGAGTTTCTAAAGTCTTTGCCCAAGAAGGGGTTGGGAGAGTTGCGGGTTATTTTGAAGAGTATAGAACATACCCGGGCAGTCAATAATATGGCGAATCAGATGAAGGGAATGGTTATGATGGGTGCGTCTGGTGTGGAGATGCTGACAACGCAGTTTGGACTCCGGACACAGGGCTACGCTCAGGTGATAAGGGCGCAAGAGGAAGAAATCCAGAGCATCTTACGAGAGATTGCTTTTGAGAGGGCAGAGCAACTTACTGCTTATCAGCGTCCCGAGTTGCGTCTTACAATGCTATTGACAACCACACTTCTTGCTGTGGATAGTCGTAATAGAATGGCGCAGTTCCGGCAAGCGCCTCAGGCACAGGCGGAAATTCCGGCTGAGGCAGAAACGAAATATGGAGATTTGTAAGATTTTTTTTTATAGCATCTCTTAATATAATGGATTCTGGCGCAGCACTATCTCGTGCCGTAATGACAGCAGCAGTTTGGGCCGGGGCTTCTTACGTCCTTGCTATGGTGGGCGGTGTTCCTGCCTCTATGGGGGACTTGATGATGGACGGCGCTTCTATGGGCGGCGCATCTCTTGTGTCTGACACGCTTCATTCTACTCTTGGGTGGCGTGCTGATGGTATGACGGCTGCTCTCGGCACTGGGGCATCGTTTGCCGCCATTCGCCGTGTGGTGGCGGGCGATGAGAACTACGGGTTCAACGTTATGGCCGGTGCTGGCGCTGATATGCTGACTGAGAAGGTGCTGGTTGCTACTGGTATGTAATAAGCCTGTCAATGCCCACCAGGCTGAACTTTCTTAGCGCTACTGGTGCTTACAGTTCCTTCTTTTCCAAAAACCTTTCCTACCCCGGATTCATAACCCCGGGTATGTGCGGTAATCGCTTTAAATCTATCTACGCCCCGAGAAGGTATATAATAAGATGATGCGTAGTTAAAAACATCACCAAGACGTGTCTTGACGCTTGTTTTGACAAGAGCAGACTGATTCTTCCCAGCGGTGTCCGCAGCCTCTGGCAACTCTGGCTGATGACGAGGTAATCCCCGAATACTCTCGGCCCTCCAAGTTTGCTCTCGTGCTAAAGCCCCCATAGAATCCGTCCAGATAAATCTTTCATCAATCCCTTCTATTTTTTTATAGACTTGTCGCATCTGCTGCGTCATTTCTGCTGCTCCACCGGGAAGAGAAAGATTCTTGATGCGTAGATAATCATTATATTCGTATTGGTTAAGATACACATACTGGAGTTTGGCCATACCGGTGTAGGGGCGGGACGCAAGCATTCTATAGTGTGCCTATTTTTTTTCTTTGGGGAAAAAAGATATGTATCATACCCTACCAAACCTTCCGGACAGAGCAACAGAAGCCATAGAAGAGCATCTGAAGCGCAAGCGCATACCCGTCAATAAATACAGACACAAGGTGGGGTTGGGACGCTCTCAGTGCCTCGGACTTGTGAGAAAACGTTCTCAAGCCCCAGATTTATCTCGGCAGAGTTGGATAGATGCTAAACTTCATTATCTCTTAGAAGACTTCGGACATAAGCACGTCCCCATATCTTACACGTCAATCCAAGTCAATGACAACTACGTCTGTGCGCCTCATAAAGATGTCCATAACTTCGGCTTATCATATATTGTAGCATTTGGAGACTTTACCGGCGGCAATTTAAAACTACATCTTGGGCCAGAAGCCGAAGAGGTAGATATCCACACCCCCCGCCTTTTCAACGGTTCGGAGATAATTCACTCAACCACCCCGTGGGTAGGCCAGAGGTTCTCCTTAGTGTATCATACTTTGGTTGCCCCGCCACGATTTCCTCTCACAGTTAGTCTCACGCAATATAAGGCCATTCAGCGGGAGGGGGAGTGGGCAATTCAATTTACAAAATCAGACGGCTCTGTAGAATATCTTACAAAGAAGAATGGCTTGCCTCACGTCTTAAAAGGAAGGAAGAAGCCTCAGGCTGAGGAAAGTGCGTTTAATCCGGAAGAATAATCTCTTCGGCAAGAGTAGAATGGGATTTGTAGCAGACTTGGCCTTTGGCAATAAATGGCAACAGTGGTATATCTCCCGGGCGCAGCCCCAAGAGGTAGAAATAAAGGAGGGCAATTTCAAAGCCTATGACGCAATTCTGGACGGTGAGAAATACGAGTTCAAGGCAGAAAAACTCATAGCCAAATACGGAAACATTTGTATAGAATATCTTAGCCGTGGCAATCCTTCCGGCATTTCATCTACGGAGGCAGATTATTATGTCATTATGTCTATTGAAAACGATTCTGTTAAGGAGATGTGGAAAGTCCCTACGGCAGAAATCAAACGTCTGATAAGCGAGAAGGCTTATCATAGGGATACCGCAGGTGGAGATGGCTGGGCAAACCAAATGCTTCTTTTCAAAAAGGGAACGTTTGCTCCTTGGCTATTACCTATTTCTTCCCCGAACCCTTAATAGAATGGCAGACTTTGTGGAATATTTGATGAAGCACAGAGAAATCAATATGAAGTGCCTTTATATCGGCGGAGGACTGGCTGTGGCTCACGAACTCTTACCAAAAGGGATTAGCGGCGCAGTGGCTGTTATGCTCTTATCTTACGTTGGTATCGCTTACTACGATGCTTATAAGTTATGTGATTTGAAACTCTCTGCTGGGACACCCCTACACTTCCTTACAGCCTCTGTAAAACCCCCGATAGATAGGGAGGGCAACTACAGTTATGAAAAATAATGATACTAAGTAGAATGGACAAGAAGTATGCTGTGTTAAGCGGTGCTATCAATACCTATGCTCTTATAACCTTAGCACTCCCGGTTGTGTTTGTAGGCTTCTTATACTGGACAATCACCTCTGCTGATTTCCAGAACTCCACAGTCCAAACTGTTGTAGCAGACGATGGGACTATAACCACAAAAAGAACTATTCCATAGTAGATGAAACTTGTTAGTGTTTCTGCTTCCGACAGAGCGGGTAAGAAACTAAAGGCTGTCTTTAAAGATGAGAAAACAGGGCGCACTCGCACAACGCATTTTGGGGCTGCTGGTATGGACGACTATACTAAGACACACGATACAGAGCAAAGAGCCAGATACAGGGCGAGGCACGCCAAAGATTTGAAAGGAGATGCTACAAAGGCTGGATACTTAGCATATTACATCTTATGGGGAGATAGCACATCTATTAGCGCAAATATAGCATCTTATAAAAGAAGATTCAACTTGTAAATACGGAGAAAATTGAAATGGTTAATGTTGGTTAATACCGTTTCAAAAAAGGGGGAAACCCCCTGGAGAGTTTTTTTTCTATAGGATAGTTTCTAAATTGTGTATTAACTTAACTTAACTTAACCAAAAAGATGAATTGAAAAAATAATCTTATTCTGTAATATAATGGCAGACGCTCCACCTGAGAAGAAGAAGCGTGTGCTGTCCGAGAAGCAGAAGGCGAATCTTGCGAAGGGTAGGGCAATGATGGCTGAAAAGCGGGCTGCTAAGAAATCTCCGGCTGAGACAAAACCTCGTTCTCGTTCTACCTCTCCTGGTGTTGTGAAGATGCCTGAGAAGGCGTATGTCGCAGAACACAAAGAGTTAGTAAAAACTTTGAAAGAGGATAAGCCAGAAGAGATTAAGAAGGAGGCTGTGAAGCAAGAGACAGAGTTAAAAAACTATAAGAAGAAGGAAACGATATCAAAGATTCAAGAGCATCTTGCTAAGCACGGCAAGAAGGCATCTGGACTTAGTAAAATGTCTAAGAAGCACTTAGAGGCTGCTTGG
>Ga0181357_1000230_pt1 | contig 19707 bp, 16 predicted proteins | sample Fa13VDMM110DN_FD_130094 | JGI IMG/M metagenome (GOLD analysis project Ga0181357, IMG submission 130094) | Freshwater viral communities from Lake Michigan, USA - Fa13.VD.MM110.D.N | ecosystem: Environmental > Aquatic > Freshwater > Lake | place: USA: Michigan | collected 2013-09-24 | reverse complement strand
TGTCTATAAAGAATGGAAGTTTTGTTTTATAAGCAAATCTACTTATAAATGTATCTCCACCAAATACAGTTTCTGTGTCATATGTAGGAAGTAAATCAAATATTCTTTGAAAGCCTGTTTCAATTGTAACATAAGAATATATCTGTCCCCATTGATTAGGATATAACACTTTAATAGAACCATAATAAGAAACTACATCAATAGGTTCTTGAAATTCTGGAGTGTCACAATGTCCTCTTTGAGAAACTGTAAATCTTGATGTATCATCAATAGCACTTGATCCACTAATAATTAATGAAGGAGTTTCACTAGGAAAAGGAAGAGCTACCACTGGTATAGAATTTCTAGTGTCTATTGTTTTTATGTAAACAGAAGATTCTCTTTGCCAGTTATTAACATTGTAATTATCTCCCACTGATTGAACTCCAGGAATAAGATATTGACATATGTCTAGTTCTCTTTGCTTAATACCATTATCTACATCATTATCCACTATAGCAGAATAATCATAGTTTGCTACAGAGTTGAAAGAATAACCAAAGTTTTGTCTACTTATTCCATTAATATATATTTGTAAATATGCTTGGAAAGCAGTGAACATTGCTGTTGCATCTAATACTCCTGTAATTATAGCAATGTTATAACTTGATACTAACGCATCTTGTTGTGCTTGTCTAGTGATTAGTTTATATGTAGCATTCTTCTTAACCTGTACAAAATGAGCTTTTCCTGCACCATACAATACATTCTCTAATTTAAGAACATTACCTAATGTAGGTTGTCCAAAGGAGGTTTCAGGAGAATTAAATACATGTCTATATCTAGGATCATTTATTAATGTAATTGCAAATCCATCTAATTGAGCAGGATAACATGCAGCATTCTTAGTATCGCTTTGTGTAATACTGTATTTAGTAGATCCACCAAACCAAACAGGAACAGTTGTTGAACTTACAGATATTGGAAAACCAACAGCCACAGTGACATTAACAGTGACCAATGTTACACCATTTGTATAAGTGAATATTGTACTATTATATGGTGCTTCAAAATAAGAAGTTAGTACATATGTTACAGAAGTGATTTTTGTAATAGTTGCTGTACCACTTAATACAACAGGAAGAGTGATTGAACATATGCTTGTTAAAGCTGTAGGCATGGTCTTTGTTACCATTTGTCCTGTGCTACAATCCATGTATTGGATTGTTCCAGCTACTGACACTGCTATTGAAAATGTGTTACATTCAGAATTATACGCATTGTTTTGTTCAAGAAGAAATGGATCTTTATTAAGATCATTATATGGATAGTTTGGATAATAGTATTGAGTTTCTTCTCTTATATAACTTCCTACATTTCTCAACACCCCTTTGGCTATAATAGACTTGTTTGTACTCCTATCTCCTCTAACAATTTTAAATCCAACAATAGAATCTTTTACAGTTTGTGGTAGGGTAGAAGCAGTTATTAATTGAGAAACTTGTTGTACATTTATTTTAACTCCAATTGGATAAACAGCATCTGATGTCTGCATTTCAACAAAATACTTATTAGAAAGAATTGTTGGTACAGCACTTTCAAATACAGGGGAAACTAATACATCTGGAAACTTGTGATGTCTAATAGGTGTACCAGCAAGATCACCCCAAACTTCTACATTACAAGGATAGGTTTCTAAAGATTCCCAATAAGCAAATTCACCATATTGATATGGTGTAGCATTGCCAATATTATAATTAGCATCTACTGGAGAATTTCCTAATACAGAAGCTGTGTTATATATTTTCCAATAAGGAGCTGTTGGACCCTCTCCAATAAAGTCAGCATTTGTATCAGGCACATCTGGATGAGAGAACTCATTATAGTTCATTGCTCTACCAGGAATATGAAAGCCATCTGTTTGTTTACCATTATCTAATAAGAAAACAATCTCAAATGCATATATTTCATCTCTTAAATAACTTCTTAAATTTGTAGCATTCAACCCATCTGAATAGTTTTCATCAGCAGGAATCTTATAGGTTTGCCATAATAATGTAATCTTATTAGCAATTTGTTGATAGTTGATTCTATCTATAGATGTTAAATTGTCCCAAACTAATATATCTTGTACTGATGTTAAATCTTGAGCAATCTCATAATAAGGAAACTTTTCTAATATATCAGCTGTTGTAAGAGGAATAGCTGCCTTATTTTGTCCTGAATAAGTAATTTGTCTTGATGTATCATCAATGAAAAATGTACCCACTAATTCTACAGAAGTGATAGCATTTATTGTTTTAATTACAGCTATGTTATAATATTGGAAATATCCTGTAGCATCTATATTCTTAATATCTATTCTAATAGATTGACTAACAATGTAATCAAAGTTTAACGTGGTTAGTTGTGTGTTAGCAATAGGTGTAGGATTGGTCACAGAATAATAGGATGTATACCCATCTCCTGATGCATTACAATATTGAATAGCAAACTGATATACACCAGCTTTTAATTCTCCACCATTAACAATGTCCACCACCTCTAACTCTGGTATATTAAAATTAGGTTGAACCTTTAATTTATTACAATCAATTGTTCCCACCTCAGTGACAATATCACAAATATCCACCCCTATAACAGTTACCCAAGGTGGATCATTTAAATTTAAATATCTTCTAGGGTTAATCCCATCTGTCCAATATATCTCTGTAGTGCAATTTGTAATCTTGTGTACAGCTTTATGTATTGGATAGTCTATATTAAAATTAAGACAATCTCCTTGTATATACTGAACATATATACAATCATTATTATCCATATATCCAATCTGTGATTCTCCTGTTTCAGGATTGGTCAAAAAGAATATATGTTTGTTTTGTTCATTTATAAAATGAGTACCAATAAGATGATAGTTTTCAGGAAAGTTAAGACATAACTCATTACCTGGCTCATTCTGATAGTTAACAGAATTAGCATCAAAGTTTTCTAAAGCAGCGTTCAAGGCATACGTAAGTTTACCCTTCTCCACCTGATTAACAGATGAATCTAGATTTAAACCTATTCTACCTAAATTAAATTCCTGCCTAACATTCCCTTGTTCTTGATCAGCCATTTAATAAATTTTTTATTAATTTCTTCTACTTCTATTAGGTAACTCATATTGGGCAAATCTTTGTAAGTCATTCTTGATTCTTCTTTGCTTAGCCCAAGGAGTTTGTTTCTTTATTTCAATATCAGCCATCACAAATGCTTCATCTGCTAGTCCTTTATAATACAGCATTTTTTGTTGTATCTGTGCAAAGGTTTCATCAGTGAGCTGATTGGATAGTGTTTCAAACACTTTATATTTAATGAAGTGTTCTATAAATTCTTTAATACGATAGTTATCTGGAATCATTTGATTTCCTGTACAATCATATTCTGTAACATAAAATATCAAATGAACCACCCCACATCTAAAATTAGTAACAAATTTGTTATCTCTTATATCAAAAGAATCATATCCTGCAGATCCTGGTGTGAATTCATGTACAGAAGGAGCTACAGAAGCAAATTGCCAAGCATTAGTATATTCTACAGAACAGTTTGATCTTGCTGATATATTACCTGGTTTTAACAAATAACTTTTAGCTATACCCCTAGCAACTGATTGGTTGGTTTTATATACAGCTTGGATGAGTTCAGGCATACAAGTGCCTGTACATGCAGCATCTTGACATGCAGCATTTACACAAGGAGTTCCTCCTATTGTAAGAGGAGAGATTTGAATAGTGGTTTGGGAAGAAGCTTGGGAATAGAAGGATGTAGAATCTTGATAAGGACGAAGAGGGATCTCTGTACACATCCATGCTTCTCTAACAGCAATAAAGTTATCTGGTAGCCTAGCTTGAAAGTCTGATATATCAAGAATGTCTTCACTTATAACATATGAAGACCTACCTAATTTTCTTAGACATTTATCTAAATAGGTTGGGAAAAGCAAATCATCCACAGCACCTGTGTCAAAATAGCTTTTTAACTCTTCTTTAACAGTGGCATAAACCGATTCAGGAGAGATGAAATTATACTTGTAATAGTATGACATTTTGTTTTATTTTTTCCACTGCATATAAATATTTTGATATTTATTGTCAGTTTGTATGTAATGTGATAATAGTCTTGATGTAGTGCGAGAAGGTTTAAAATACCAAAGGTCTACATTCTTTATTCTAGCAGACTCTTTAAACCACATCCAACCAAAGAAATATCCTTCTGTATGATAGTTAAAATTATAAATACGTTTACCCTTCACTCTACTCCTTTGCCAGTCTACTGGTAGGTTAATATATTCTTCACCCTTAATATTCTTAAACTTCTTTCTCTTCTTCTTATTAATAGAGAATTCACCAAATCCAAAAGGAAGTCTTGCTTTCTCTCCAGTTTCTAATATATAATTCTTGAAATACTCATTGTATTGATATACAATATTTTTCCATTCATTAAATGTAATTATAATGTTTGGGTTCTTTTTACAGAAATTAATGTAGTTTTCTTTACTAGAACTTCGCCACTCTATATGGACTCTAGGCATTAGCTAGTTGGTTGAGCATTAGGAGATTGACCATCTATGTTATTAACAGTCATATCATTTTTAATTTGAAAATAAGTAGATAATAATTTTTGAGAGGTTAGTTCTAACACTTGTTTTTCTAAATAACCAGGGCAACCGTATTCCCTATCTAAAGGATTTTGACAAAGTTCATCTGTTGTATAAACTACATTTCCACATCCACAAGAAGGATATAAAATATCGTTAGTTAAATCTTCTTCAAAGAATGCAGAGATTCTTACAGATTGTAAATTAGGATTGTTAATATATAAAAATCCTCCATTAGCTATCCAATAATATTGATCATTCTTGATAATAGGAAGTTTTAATAGATTTAAATATCTATTGATTGTAATCTCTTTAAACTTTCTAGCTCTACCACCCATAGCGTTAATAGAATAAACACCCTGAATAAGATATTGATAATTTCCTTCACTTATACGAGGAAGTTTAAATTTACTTCTAGCTACATTACAAGGATCAACATATTCACAACAATCAGAAATAGGCACCTCAATCATTTCAAGACATGGAAGTGTATTGAATACAGTGTCAGTAGCCCAAAGCTTTCTGAGATTTGTTTCACGCTTAATCAACAATTGTGTGTTATTTTTAACTTCAGAAGCTATTGCTCTATCAGTTAAAAGATTGTCTGTAGAAAGCAATTTATGCATTGCTCTTACATCTGATACGAATTTCCTTAATGTTGCCATTATAAATACTGTTTGAATATATTTGTCATTCCATCATTCTCATCTATCAAGAATGCTGTCACTTCTCCCTTAGACATTACGTGACCATTCTTATCATCCCAAAGACTCTTAGAATTAGAGAAAGCTGGAATTTGGTAAAATTTAATACCGTTAAAATCAAGACTCACCTCATGGTGTTTATCTCCTGTGAATATATAGAAGTTGTTATAATTAGACCAATTTTCCTTAAACTCCATTGGAAATATACCAGCAAGTTTTGCAGGCTTAATAGCATCTCCATGGTTGAACATTAGTGCTGAATTACCATATCCTACGTATTTTCTATATTTAGGGCTGATGTTAAAGTCAGCTCTTTCTTCTTTTCTAAAATAGGTTTGTAACCAATTAACCATATGCCAACCTACATATTCATCATGATTACCTGATACATACACTACACTAACATTTTTGGCATATTGTAATAACATTGTAATTACAAGAATCTCATGGTTACATATCTTTAAAAATCCCTCATGATATGTATGTATGTTAGTTTGAGGAGTTCCTTTTGTAGTGTTATTAGTGTGCTCACTATTAAACTCATCAGAACCAATGATATAAATAATGTGGTCTAGATTGTTAGATAGTTGAGCTTGGGTGATAATAGTCTCTGTCTTAAACATCATTCTAGCAAACCTATCTTCTATATCATTATTCCCATCTACATCAAATTTGTTCAAATGTGAGTCTTGTTTGTTGATAACTAAGCTCGCATGCGACTTACTTGGAACAAACTTAGGACCCATAACTGCTTGACTCACAGGCTCATATGAAGCTAAAAAGTCTACAAAATAGTCTTGAAAGACTTGCTCTGTAGACTTTTTTCCTAACCAGGCTTTTACTTGCCATCGAGGATTATCTTCATTACCCCAGAAATTCTGTACATATTTAGTTATATCCCACTTTGTTGTGTCTATTTTACATTTCTCTATAAGATCCTCTAAACTTCTAATTTCTTCTTTAACATTAACTACAATCTCTCCTGTACCCTTTATCATATCTTCAGTGAACTTAACCACTGTATTCTCTAGATCAGATATGTAGGTTCCAATTTCCGCATCTTCCTCAGCCTTTTCTCTCTTTTTTATATCTACTAGTAATTCATCAATCTCTGTTTCTGTAATTCCTAATTTGTCAGCATAGAATTTCTTTGATTTCTTCCAATGTAACATTTGCTCAAGCTGTTCTAAAAGGGGTTGAGTTTCAGACATATAAGTTTAATTTAGTTAAATTAGTGTAAAGATAGGGAAATTATTTGATATTCACCAAATTTAATTAACTAATTTGATTATATACATTAATCAATCTGATTAGAGCTAAAACAAAAACTCCCAGCCTAGAAAGGCCAGGAGGACTCCCTGTAAACCAATAAACAGGGTTTTTTATTCAATTAACATTGCATAGAGTTATAAGTGAAGTTTCCATTTATAAGTTCCCAACAAACATTATCATAATCAAATAGATAACCAGTGATGACAGCACCTGTGCTATTTCTAGCAATTGCTGTACAAGTGTTTGGTCCTCCACCTCCTATACCTCCAAATGAATTAAAATTGGCTACAAACAAAGCATAGTCAGCAGCATCTAAGAATATTCTTAATATTGTACCAAGACTACATCCAGATGCTGGATTAGCATATGTTCCTATTTGAGCTAATATATATTCAGAAGGAGCAATGGTTGTAGTGGTAGAAGTTGTAGTGCTAGTGGTAGTGGTGGTAGTTGGTGCTCCAGCCACTGTTAAATAAAGATCTCTTTCACAAGCCCCTGTAGATTGTACTAATATATTTGTAGTTCCATCAGGAACTGTTCCTGTTGTAAGTCCTGTTACTAATACACCTCTAGACACTCCTACTATAAATGCACTTGTATATCCATCTACATCTGAATACAAATCAAAGGGACCTGTATCATTTCCTGCTAATGTGAGAATTATTGTTACTGTCATTTTTTATTTATTTAACAAGTTGTATAATTTGTAAGTTCTCCATTAACGTCAACTTCTCCTGCATAATTTGTAACACCGTTTGTAAACTTGCGCCAACCTGAACCGCCAACATAAGGGGTTGTTAAGCTTGAGCTATCATAAAAAATCATTCCAACCATAGGCACAGTATAACCCGGTGATGCATAAACAGTAATTGATGGACTACCATAAGTACAAGCATCAAAAGAAGATCCTGTACCAAATGAATCAATTGTATATACAACAGGAGCAGCAGTTGTAGTAGTTGTTGTTGTAGGTGGTGCACAAGCAGATATTGAACCAACAGTACAGTTATCAGAGAATTGTATAATATTATTATCTATACTATAATAATTTTGAGATGGTGTACTGCTTGGATTAGCTTGTATTTGAATTGTTCCATATAAATTATAATAAAGAACAGTTCCAATACTTATTGAACTTGAACTAGAATATACAGTAAATGAATTAACTGCTGTACAAGCATCTTGTGGAACTGTAAATCCTATGACAACAGGTAATGTATCATTATAATCATAATATAATGTATACGAATATGGTAATGGACTTAATGGAACTATACTTTGATATATAGGACATCTATTAGATGAATAAGTAGAGAATGGAGAAACAGATTGATCTACATAATAATTATTAACTATAAATTGTTTAGTAGCAATTTGATTACCTGTAGGGGGTGTTCCTATTGGAGGGAGCCCCATTGTAGTTAAATCTGTATATGTTACTAAAGCATTAGTTGTTTGCATTATTTTAATTTAGCTTCTAGTTCTGCAATACGTTTTTCTAATTGAGCAATCTTCCAGCTGTGTACTTGTGTATAATCCACTACTAAGAACCCATCTTGTTTTTCTTCTACAGCATCTGGTAATACTTGTTGTACTTCTTGTGCAATATATCCCCAATGAATGTTATTATCTCTATTATCTTTCCAAGTAAATGATACAGTTTGTAAATCTTCTGAAGAAACTATAGTGTTAACATCTTTAAGTCTTGAATCAGAATTTTGGAAGAAAGAGTCTGCATATATTGAATTACCACTTACAGTTACAAGTGAGTTTGTATATCCAGAGTTTGCATTAGTACATATAACTATTGCTCCTGCAGTTGCTGGAGAGATAGTTGTAAATCCAGTTCCACTAGAACCACTAGATCCACTTGAACCACTAGATCCACTTGTACCGTTTGCTCCACTAGTTCCACTAGAACCACTAGATCCACTTGAACCACTAGAACCACTAGTTCCATTTGCTCCACTTGTTCCACTAGAACCACTAGACCCTCTGGTTCCAGATGTACCACTAGATCCACTTGAACCACTGGTTCCACTAGAACCATTTGCTCCACTAGTTCCACTTGAACCGCTAGAACCACTTGAACCACTAGAACCACTAGAACCACTAGAAGCACTAGTTCCTGAAGAACCACTTGAACCACTTGAACCACTGGTTCCACTAGAACCATTTGCTCCACTGGTTCCACTTGAACCGCTAGAACCACTAGATCCACTGCTTCCACTAGAACCACTAGACGCACTGGTTCCACTAGATCCACTAGATCCACTAGAACCACTAGATCCACTAGATCCACTTGTACCATTTGCTCCACTAGTTCCACTAGAACCATTTGCTCCACTGGTTGCACTAGATCCACTAGATCCACTTGAACCACTAGATCCACTAGATGCACTGGTTCCTGATGAACCACTAACACCACTTGAACCACTAATACCACTAGAACCGTTTGCTCCAGCTGTTCCACTAGAACCATTTGCTCCACTAGTTCCTGATGAACCAGGTGCACCTATTCCACCACTAGTTCCACTTGAACCATTAGCTCCACTTGTTCCTGATGAACCATTTGCTCCACTGGTTCCTGAAGAACCACTTAAAGCACTTGTTCCACTAGAAGCACTACTTCCTGAACTTCCAGAACTTCCTGAACTTCCAGATGTAGCACTAGTTCCTGAAGAACCATTTGCTCCATTTGCTCCACTAGTTCCAGATGAACCATTCGCTCCACTAGTTGCTGAAGAACCACTAGTTCCACTAGTTGCTGAACTTCCAGATGTACCACTACTGCCTGAATTTCCGCTTGTACCTGATGTACCATCACCACCAGCTGCACCAAACAGATTCACTGTCCATGCAGCATAAGTTCCTGAACCCACTACAGTGGTGACATTAACCACCATAGCACCTGTTCCACTATTGTAAGAGGTGACAGTTCCTTGCATTGTATTACTTACATCATACACTATAATGACTGGTTGTGCAATACTATATGCTAGTCCTGTTCCTACTGTTAAACTCTTTGATCCAGTTCCTATTAATAAAGATGTGACAGAAGATGTTAAATATCTATCTCCATCTTGTCCTGCTGTTCCACTAGAAGCACTAGTTCCTGCTGTGCCTGTAAGACCAGATGTACCTGCAGTTCCAGTAAATCCAGATGTTCCAGATGTTCCTGTTATTCCTGATGTTCCACTAGAAGCACTTGTTCCACTAGTTCCAGTGTCACCAGATGTACCTGCAGTTCCAGTGTCACCAGATGTTCCAGAAGAACCATCTGTTCCTGATTGCCCACTAGAGCCAGAGGATCCACTAGACCCACTTGTTCCAGATGAACCATTTATTCCACTTGTTCCTGCTGTACCACTTGTACCGTTTGCTCCTCTTGTACCACTAGAACCACTTGTTCCTGCTGTACCTGTAATACCAGATGTACCTGTAATACCAGATGTACCATTAGTTCCAGAAAGTCCATTAGTTCCTGATACACCACTTGTACCAGATAGACCACTTGTTCCTGCTGTACCAGATAGTCCAGATGTTCCTGCTGTGCCTGTGAGACCAGAGGTTCCTGATGTACCAGAAACATTACAAATAGCGTCATCTATTTTTTCTAATGATACAGTTAATGTATCACCATTGTTGATTCCTGTGCAAGGAAGATTGGGACCTATGTAATTTACATGATCTGAATTAACACAAATATCGCTATCACATCCGCAATTTGAATTAGGTTGATAATATGCATCATAGCAAGGATCTCCAGGTTGACAAGACATTTATAATTGATTTATAATTATTAAGGAATATACATTATATAATAACAAGCTAATACAGGTTGTATGTTAGCATGAGCTGATCCACCACCAGTGTTACTGTTAGTTATAAACACATCTGTTACCACTGTAATACCTGTTACAGAACTTGTTGTTGCGTGATTTTGAGGAACATTTTTAGATAGACCTATTGTTCCACTTGCTCCACCAAAATCATTTTCTCTTCCTGCATAGTGAATATGTCCAGGATCTGTTACAGTTGATGTAGCAGAAGCTGTAGTTGCATGTGTGTGTGAAGGAATTTGTGCTGTAGTTAATGTAACAGAATTTGCACCTCCTATATCATATAAAACATAGTTAGGATTGCCAGCATATGAAGGATTCACTGCAGCATCCAAAGGACCTCCAGGAACACTATCTATAGCACCAACACCCACTCTTCCTCTTTTATCAGGAGTGCCATTTAAACCATTACATAAATATATTTTATCAAAACCTAATGCAGTTATGCCAGCACCTGTACCATCAAAATTAGTTAAAGGTCCATAGTATTCAAGTACAGTGAATGGAATCATCTTTAAATAATATTGACTTCCAGAGCTAGGTAGAGATGCTAAATAAGCAGCAACTAAAGCATTGAAGTCAGCTAGTTTTACATAGTTTGTTTCTACATCAAGAATGAATGCATCTAGGTCTACAATTGTTTCACAAAGTTTTGTTATAACAGCTTGTAATACAGCATGTGTATCAGAATCATCTGTTACACCATCTAAACAATCTACATCATAATCTGCATTTAACACATCTAACGTAACATCAATCACATCTATTTGTGCCTGTAGGTCACAAGCAGCCCTTACAAGAGCTTCAAATAGTTCTTGGGCATTAGGTGTTCCAACAGGTAAATAACTAGAAACAAGGGCACAATAATAAGCAGGGTTGATAGTTATATCAATACCTGTACCATCTAGAAAAGAAACAACAGCATTAATAAGAGCTGTCTCAACGGTGATTAAGTTATCTCCTGTATATATATCTAAAGGAATAGAATTTGGTCCTGTATATCTAACACATTCATCAGACACGATTTGTACACATCCATTGTAACATGCATCACAAGGTCTTGTTGTTGTACTGGTAGAAGTGGTACTTGTAGTGGTAGTAGTTGTGGTATCTTCTGGCATTTTATAATTTATTTATGTATTAAGAGTTTAACTCTACTAGCTATCATCTTTATTGTAAAACATTTTGCATAATCTTCATTACAAAACTTATATGTAAGTATTCTTCTGTAATTTAATAATTCACCAATAGGGCTACATGAAAGATTATGGTTCATTGAAAATATAATGTTATTGTATTCTATCTTAGCTAAAATTGTTAGTTTAGCATCTATATCTTTTAATAATGCAGGAATAGTACCACATTCTATACAGTTAGTTAATCTTGGCTGTAACATATTTAATAAGTTTTGTAACTTGTTTAGCAGCATTATTACATGCTGAACACAAGCCATTTATCAATTGACATCCACATCCCACCTTTATTCCGCAACCTCTACAGTTTGCCATTTTAATGAAAGTTAGTTATATAGTTGTTGCCTGAACAACCACAGTTGTTTGAAATAAAATTATTAAGCATTCTATCAGCTTGTATATATAATCTATTTGCTGTATCTATTGCACAGTTATTAGCTGCAGCAACAGATCCTGATATCATATAATATATACTATTTAAAGTCACCTTTGATTGTGTTTTAATTGCAAGGTCACATTCCATCATGTCAAGCTTCATAAAAGCCTCATCAAACTTTTCTTGTATCACTTCAGTACGCATTATGTTCTTTTGTACATAATACACATACGCAGGTGTAACAGTGTATTTTAAATAATATACACCATCTGGTAAAGGAATTAAAGGTTGTCCTACAAGACTAAGACCTAAGGATGTTGAATTAAATATATTAAAATCATTAACGTTAAAAGGAAGAGACACAGGAGTGGTAAATCCTGGAATAGTTATTTCTATTGTAGGAGATGATACCACTGGAGGATCTGTGTCATAAGTTGATGCATCAGCAATTCCTAACGTTAATGTATTATAAGTAGGTATTACGAGTATATCTAAAATCATGTTTTTAAAAATAAAAATGCCAGAGGACTTGAGAATATCCTCTCACCCTCTGGCATAGGTTAATATGATCTACTCTTTATTAAGGAATCAAAGTAGTAGTAGTTGAAGTTGAAGGCCATACAGTAGTAGTAGTACTAGTTGTTGTAATACAGTCAGTATCACTAGCAACATTTCCTAATGCAGCTTCTAATACAGATTCAATCGCAGCACTTAAGTTCTGAGGAGCAGCAATAATCACTGTAGAATCTTCATGGATATAATCACCCCACTGATAAGCCGATTTGTCATACTCATTAAACTTGATGTAGAAGGTATCATAAGTTGTACCATCTGTCACCCAGCTCTCAAAGTTTTCGTTATAACCAACCATTCTATATAAACTCTTCAAGTATCCTGCTTGATAACTGTAGAAATTCTTTTCTAATTGTTGAATTTCTGCAGAACTACCATATGCATAAGATGCACGTTGAGTGATAACTGGCTCAGCAACAAAGTTACATCTGTCAGCTACAATAAAATCAGCAGTTGTTGCAGGACCAGAATATACGAATGTTCTAAACCACATTCTGTCATATTGGAAAGGATCTGCAGCAACATCACAAGGTTGTCCATATTGAGTTAAAGGTTTACCAGAGATAACTAATAAAGCATTCTCATCATCACCTTCTCTTTGAAATTGATAGAAAGTGTTGAAACTAATGTTATCAGGGTTTGTACCTGGAGCTCTTAACTCTAATTGATAAATAATTTGGTCAATCAATGCTGGAACATCTACTGTTTCACATGGATTACCATCACAATCACAACAAGGTGCTTGAACAGTTACACTACGAGTGAAACCATTAAAGTACAATGTTTCAATGTAAGCAGAAAATGCACGAAGTGTTAATGTAACAACTTCACCGCATTTAACAGTCCAGCCACCAACTTTGGTAACTTGATTTGCTGCTGTTGCACAACCTGTAACTTTGTACCATTCTGTTACATTAGATTTGCAAGAAGAACCTGAAGGACATCCAGAAATTTTATCTGAACGCTTAGATCCTTGTAAATAAGTGTTTACTCTACCTTGAGCTACATAGAAATAAGGGGATGCTGCAATGTTACCAGCGTTAGCCACTGTGTAATCACTACGAAACAACCCAAATTGACCTGCTGTTAAATTCTGTGTTGACCCAGAGCTAGGTAAAGTATTGCCTACTGGTACAACAAAGAGCGTGGTTAGGGAAAAATCTGCCATTTTGTTTTATTTTAAATTGTAAAAAAGTTATTCGTTTGTTTTAATTCTGTAAGCTGCACTTTGAGCAGCAGAAGAATTTTCAGTGTACATTGCTAGATTCTCCACTGTAAGATCTAAAAGTTCGTCTTCTAAATATAATTCTAGTTCGCAATCCTCATCATAAGAATTTGTACCATCTAACATAACATATCCCACCTTGTTTATGTATTTAGGATATCTCATGTACATTATGTTCATCGTCTTTGGTGTGAACGTACCATCTGTAAATATAGAAATTTCATCTGTTGATAGAAAGTTGAACGTTTCTTGGTATTCAAATGATGGTCTATAATGGGTATTTGCTAAAAGGAATTGTAAATCACCATGTTTAGTAAGATCACTATTAATCCATATCTTTCTATCTACACACACTCCTTTGTCTGCTAATACATATGAATCTAAATAGAACATGTATGTTGGAACCAAAACAGTGATGTCTGCTTTCCATTGATTTAGCTCTACATTTGATAACGTTAATGGAAGAGGTTGGTGATTATAACTCTCCACCAAACTTTGTAAATCTTCATAACGCTTTTTAAATGCATCTAGACCAAGACCAGAATTTGTACTTGTGCCATCAACCTTCTGCTTTATGAGTTTAATCTGAGCTTCATTTAATGCTAGAATTTTGTCTTCTAGATTAATTTGTTGATGCTCATTAGTTGATAGTTTATTTAGTTTCTGATCGATTTTATATAATAAACTATCTACTGGGATCATACAGATGCTAATTTTTTAGTTTTTAATTTTCCTTCAAGTGTTAATAGCTGATCTTGGTTATCTTCATTTATTAAGAATTTAACTAAATCATCTTCATCCTTAGCTATTTCAAATTCACCTTCATACACACTACCACTTGCTTTTATTCTATATATTGAATGGGTAATTGATTGTTTTACTAAATCTTTAATATGAATCAAATTCTCTTGCATATCTGCAAATTTAGTAAAAATTGCAACAGGACTAAGTCCAGAATATTTTCCACCTTTAAGTTCTGTCTGCTTTAATAAGTTATCCACTTGATTATATATCACTTCCTCTTTTGTATCATCACTAATAGGAAGTCCTAATAAACGAGCAATCTTTCTTTTCTTCTCAGGACCCATTGCGTCAAACTTAATAATTGCTTTGTTAATCAATTGTTTCTTTTTATAAACAACTGCATTTTCAATCTCATCATCAGCTACATAAAACTGTGTGTCTGCAGGATATTCACCACGCTCCCAAGCTTGATAGCTAGAAGCAATTGTTGGATGAACTCTTAACCATGCAAAAGCTAATTCTTGAAGAGCGAAACTAGTATCAAAATAGTTATCACCATCTAATAGCTTAACTGGTTGTACGTGAAGAGCATCATCTGTAGAAGTTGATAATCCATAGTTCCAAAATTTAGATCTTGGTCCTAAGTCAACATCTCCTAATGTAGCTTCAAGTTTCTTACGTAAAGATGTTACTCTTTCAGTTTCTAATTCTCTTTCTACATCATCTCCAATGCGTCTTATATAAGCAGCGTCACCATCTAACCCTGTTCTATATTGCCCATCAAGTTCTTTGTAGGGATATTTAAAAACACCTGTACCAGGTATTCTTGTCATTCCTTTCATAGCAAGACCGCCTTGCATAGTTTGTAATTGAGAATTGTTATACTCTTTCTTTAATGTAGAGATTTTTCCTGTCTTACCCATAATATGTAGTTGTTTTTGGTTTATTTGCAGATGGTTACCATCGAAGGTAATGCTATGAGGCATGAAGCCTGCATTCATCCATCTGGGGTTTGTGAGAAGACTCCCCCACTTGGAGGAGTGGGGGGGAATTCTTCTCGGTATTTGTAGAGCGTAGTTCTAACCTTGCTCTAGGTTTTTTAGAATTGTGGTATTTCTTCAATCAAGACTGTACGAGACAAATCTTCAATGAACACATCACAACGATCTTTCATCCATATTTCATAACCAGGGAACTTGTTTGCAGAACTCATACCTTGAGACTTAGCAAAGCCTAAGTGACTACGAGTACCATCAATATATCCCCAAGTCATAGAAGGAGCACCTTTCATGCGTACCTCACGAATGTTGTTCACTAATGAACCATCACTCATAGGGCTTACATCAAACACCATAAATACAGGTGTGCTCTTCTTGTTTTGTCCAAATTCTAAGTTTGTTTGAGGAAGGTCTAATTCTTTTAAGTGAATTAATTCAACACGACCAGTCTCACGTGTAACCATTGCATCGAATGCAAAGTTGTAAGTGATGTGTTGTCCTTCTCCTTGCATGTAACGATTACCAGAATCAGCCATGAAAGTTAAACCAGAATTTAATGCATCATTCTTTAAAGCTTGTTGGAACACGTCAAACCCAGCTTCATTAGTGTACATCTTAACTCTACGATCCTTAACATCAACACGTCTGTAGAACAAATCACCAAACACTGAACGAATCAAGTTTGCTGTAAATTCTCCACGATTGTATTGTACTAAGTTACCGTTATTACGCATTCTGTGATATACACCAGCAGACGTACGCTTTAATTCTTGCTTAGAACCATTAGTTTTTACGGTACCAGGCTTAGCCCAGATCATACGCTTAACTTTTAATTCTAACATAGACTTACGCATCCAGAACTCAATAAATGGTTCCCACTTAACATCTTGACGAGTTAAAGGTAATTCATTCCTACGTTGAGGAGCATAAACTAAAATATCTAAAGGTTTACCATTGTTATCTCTTAACATCTTATCATCAGCCCACTCAGTAATTTTGTGCTCATAACCATATGCAGAACCTAAAGATTCAAACATTGTGATTTGTTGACCCAAACGTGGTAACCCTAATAAGTCTTGATCAAACTCACCAATAGCAGCATCAACTAATTCAAGTTCAATACCTATTCTTAAAAAGGTAGAGCTTACGAAATCTACAGTTGGATTGTCTGTTACTAATGTAAATGAATACAAATATCCCATGTTCCAAGGTTGAGGATCTTTGATTACATAAAAACGAGGACCATACTGACGAGTACCTACAGAAACGATAGCGTTCTTAGAAAACTCATTAGTATCAATCACTAATTGAAACTCTTGACCATCAATACCAGGTTTAGTAAGTTCTTGCGTGCTAACTGGAATGTCAATGATTTTTGGAAACTTGTAAGGAACTTGTACCTGCCACTTCCAAGCATCACTATTATTATCAATGTAGTAAGGAGTAGACTTGTTAATCATGTCTAAAAAATCATTACTGTAAAGAGAACTCTGAGTGTAAAGACTTATGATTTTTTTATCATAATCTGCTGGCTCAGTAGAGTGAAAACTTTCCAAGTGGTTTGCGTCTGTTAATTTACCTACAGCACGTCCATCCATAGAAGCGACTCTTGCGTAAGTAAAACCAGTTAAACCTGGAATTGTTTGAATTGCCATTTTGTTATTTTTTTAAATTTTTATTTATAAATTATTGAAACCATGATGTGGGGACATTAGCAGGTTTTTGAGATTTCACAGCACTTTTGCTTGCCTGTCTGGCCACCTCTCCAAACAATTCATTTGATTTTTTGGTGATACCAGTCTTTTGAATTGTTGATAGTGTAGGATCTTTTTCTAATATCTTTAATAATAAAGCTATCTTCACCTTCTTTTCATGATTCTCAGGACGCTTAAGTTCTAGGATGGTTTTATCAAATTCTGTTAATGTTTCACCAGAGTTTGTTTTATACTTATCTATTGTTAAGAAATCTTGTAGTTCACCAGCCAATTTTTGATTAAGAGGAATACCATCAAACTCTTTGTTCTTCAACTTATCCTGTAAAACTTGATTTACATTTGTGGAATACTGTTGCTTATATTGAGCTTGTTGTTGTAATTGAACCTCTTTTTCTTGTTCTAGTTGTTGAAGCTTTACAGCTTCTTTCTTTATTAAAACCTTATGATGCTTTCCAGCAACGCTTTCAAGATCACCATAGTTCTTTAGTCTTTCTACTTCTGTTGTAACATCTTCAGGATCAAGGCCTTGGTCAGTGAGTGCTTGCGTAATCACTTTCACTTGGTTTGCTTCCTGTGCAAGATCCATATCAGCAAAAGATTGTATTTGGTTAAATGCTCCAAAATAATCTTTAGGATTAACTCCTTTTACATATATGGCATCAAACGCTTGTTGATATTCTTCTCCAAATTGACCTATGAAGTTGTTTACCACTTCAATAGCTCCTTTCTTTTTCTCAGCGTTGAATCTCTCTAAAAATTCTTCAGCATTGTTTATTGGAACATCATCTTCATCTTCTTCTTTAGAAAACACTCCTAATTTTAAAAGATCTTTAGAAAGAGCAGTGAATTGATTTGATTCACCCTCTTCTTCATTGTTCTCAGTGTTGGGTGTTGTAGAAATTGGAGAAACCTTTTTAACTGGTTCGTCTTCATCTTCTTTTTCTTCTTCATCATCCATTAAGAAATCTGTAATAGATTTCTTTTCATCAATTGCTGGAGTTTCTTCTGTAGTAGTTGGAGCAGCTGCTTTTGCAGGAGCTTCTGTCTTTTTTTCAGGAGGAGGAGAAGGTTTATCTATTTTCTGAATATCATCAGGATTAGATGTAGCAATCTCTGGAGCAAATAAATCACTCAAGAGTTGTTGGTTCCCCATTCCCATTTCCATAGTATCTTGGATACTAAAAAGACTTGGACTATCTATATTTTCTGCCATATGTAGTTGATTTTTAATTGGTTTCGAAATGTAAAATTATATTATTTATAATTAATAGCAAAGAGAGAAGGCACTATACTCATCAATATTCAATATAATATAGCATTAACTTTATTCACTCTAATCAAGTTTGTTTGTAAAATTGTCATTTATTAGCCTGTAGCTTCTAATTGGAGCAAGATCTGTAAGTGTTACTTGTTGAACTTCAACTCCCCATTTCTTTGCTTCCACTCTCACCTTCTTAGTTAATGTATTGTCAAGTTCAGAATCTGTACATTCATCCATGGTCATAGACATAATGACATTTTTTATAATACTTTGAGACATGTCTGACAGGGCATCCTGTGCATCATACACCTCAAGAAGAAATATTTTAACGTCTGCTATCTTATATTTGATAAGTCCTTTCACCACAATATTCTGTTTGTCCTTGGTGTATAGGGATTGAGCATCAAGACTCAATGTTGTAACAACGACATGTTGATCTATCACCTCATCAAATAAAGGGATTTTGAAATGCATACCAGGTTTAAAAACTGCTTTAAATCTTCCAAATCTAAGAAGAACAGCTTCCTCATAGTCTCTTATAATAATGATTGGTGTTAATTGTAACCACCAATTAGTTATTATTTCAATCAGTTTATCAAACATAATTATTTAGTTTTCTTGTTCCTACCCTTGGCATTCTCTTTAGCTATAGCAAGATCATTTGCTTGGTTTTCTCTAGCCACCTGTAGTTTCTCTTTTTCCACCTGTAGCTTTTGTGAAGCTAATGTATTTTTAGATTGAATGTCAGCCATTTTTGTTTGATATTCTCTGCTAGCTTTTGATTGCTCTAATGATAACTTGTTGATTTCCAATACATCAGGAGCTCCAGATTTATCTAAATCTGGTAAGCCTCCTTTAGATTCAGCAGCAATTAATGCAATCTCTTTCTTGTTTATTCTATCCAACTCATTTTGATAATCATCATTAGCCATTTTTTCTTGTTGTGCTTGTTGAGCAGCTGCAATTTGAGCGTCAGCTTGTTGTTGCTGTTGTTCCAATTGTTGCTGTTGTTGTTGCATCTTCTGATCTTCTAATTGCTGTTGTCTCTCTTTAAGTGTTGTGAACACCTTTTTCATTTGACGAACAGAATCAGTTGAATACAATTCAATGATGTCAGACAAGCTTCCACCATTTTGAATAACAGCTTGAGACAATCCTCTTAACTCATTAAACATTTTTTGATCCT
>Ga0181357_1000229_pt1 | contig 19758 bp, 4 predicted proteins | sample Fa13VDMM110DN_FD_130094 | JGI IMG/M metagenome (GOLD analysis project Ga0181357, IMG submission 130094) | Freshwater viral communities from Lake Michigan, USA - Fa13.VD.MM110.D.N | ecosystem: Environmental > Aquatic > Freshwater > Lake | place: USA: Michigan | collected 2013-09-24 | reverse complement strand
CCTTAGGGCAAGCCCCCAAAACAAAGTTCGGCAAAGCGTTTGCAAATGCTTCGCCCTATGCGATGGCAGTAGGTAGACAGAGTACTGAAGGTATAGAAGAAGTAATAAATTACATTGGAGGTGAAGAAGGTAAGTACTATGGTAAAAAGATGATAGGTACAGATAAAAGTGGAGAAGAACCTGAATCTGAATTTTTCACTGAACGTACTATGAAGAATCTACAAAATGCTGATGCATGGGAAGCAGGTCTTTGGGGTATGATTGGAGGAGTAGCGTTTGAACAAATAGGCGGACGCGTAACTGGTGCAAACAAAGCTGCTAAAGAACAACAAAATGCTCTTCTTAAAAATATTGCTAATCGTGAGATGGCAATTGCAGGTTTTTCTGCTAAGATTAAAGAAGTTCAAGCTGCTGTTGATAGTGGTAAAATGCCTCGTGATAAAGCTGACCGTATCATCTCTCAACAAAAAAGTGCATTAGCTCTTAACATGGCTATTAATGCAGCTGAAAGTAGAAGCGTTGATGTACTTCTTGACCAAGTTCGTTCTAAAGAATTTAAAGACAAAATGGTTGCTAATCTTACTGAAGAAGAACGTCTTAACTTCGGTCTTGAAAATATTGATAATGCTATTTCTATCATGGAACGTGACATTATTGCAACTGAAACTGCGTACCGTAAAGCTTACAATAACATTGCAGGTAAAGGTTTAAAACCTGAGGCTGAGCGCGCTATTATTAGAGAACAGACAGGCTTGCTATATGAGAACGAAAAAGTTCTCGATGCAGTAGGTAGTGTTAAATCTCGTGTGCAAGCATTGGAAGAAACTGATGACCAAATTAAAAATCATGCTAATCCTCACGCACGTGACTTAGTTGAAATCCAAGCTCTTGATGAATATATCAAAGATTGGGAATTGGTAGCTCAACACGCCGATACGTTTCAAATGGATAAAAAAGAAATTCAATCCAAAATTGATAAAGCTAAAGCTAAGAAAGAAAAACTTACTAAGTCTATCAATGACGCTGGTGGTAAAATTGAGATTATAGACCTTAAAAATAAAGACTTACTCGATTTGCACAAAGAATGGGTTGGGTATGAAGCTACTGTTTCGCATAATAACGAGCGTATTAACGAATTAAATAATTCAACTGGTAGAGAAGCTGCACAAAAAGCTTTTGACAATAATCGTGCTGCTGAAGAACGCAGAGTTAAAGAAAAACAATTTGGTGATTATAAGGTAAGCGTCGATAAATTGCTTGCTAATCCCGACATTAACCAAGTTGTTTCCAATCTTGAGATTGAAGTTAAAAACCAAAAGAACGAAGAGTATCGTAAGTACGCTGAACAAAAACTTGCTGATATAAAAGCTCGCCAAAGTGTTCAACAACGCACGCAAGCCGAACCTTCTTTGCTTCAACCTACACCTACGACTGAAGTTACACCTACTACGCCAACTACAGAAACTGGTACAGAAACTAATTGGATTACAGAAGACGATATTAATAATGATTACGTCGATACTGTTGAAGACGATGACGTTATTGATGGATTTGCTACCTTTAGAGGTAAAAAGAACGCTGAAGGTCAACGCCGCGCATTATTTGATAAGTTTAGTGATAAGATTGCTAATATTGTCAATGATAAAAAACTTTCTGTTAAACAGAAATTAGATAGCCTTAAAAAGTTATTTGATAGTCCTACATTTGCGGAAAATAAAGCTGCTAAAGAGCGTATTAAAGGTGAATATATTAAACTTGCTAAAGCTGGTAAAGCTAACACTACTGCAGATGGTACATTTACTACATTTACAAATGTTGCAGTAGGTACTACTTATTCTAAAGGTGGTAATGTTTATACTGTTGACAGTTTATATACTGACCAACTCGGTAAAGCTTGGGCTGAAGTTTCTTATACTGATAGTAATGGTAAAGTTGTTAAAGGTAAAATAGCACTTTCGGTTCTTGAGCACTCTATTTCTACAGGGAATGCTACAATAGTTACTTCTACTGAATCTACTGTTACTATAAATCCAGTTGTTAATAATGCTGACGTTGTAGCTTCACTTAAAGAAGTTTTTACAGTTTTAGATAACTATGAAGGTGTAGCGTCGAATGTGCGCGTCGTAATGCAAGAATTTTTACGAAAGTATGGATATGTAGTTCCAACTCACATTGACAATTTGTTTTACAGTTTAAATCCGATTCGTCCTGCAATTGAAATTACTGATAAGCGTTTGTATAATGGTGCAATTGCTCAATTTAATCCCGCTACGAACAGTATTACAATTTCACTTACAGCTTTTGAAGAAAGTGGTCAAGACTTGGCCTCTCTTGTTGAAGTTGCATTTGCACATGAGTTTGTACATTTTGTACTTAATAATGCTTTTCCTGTATGGAATGATAAAACTGGAAGTGTACCTGAAGAACGTAAGGATTTTAACGAGGCTTTAAAACCTGTAATAGATGCTTTACGTGATTTATACGCCGCTAAAGGTGGTACATTTGGTTCTGAAACTATGAATAAGATTGCCGATGCGATTCTTACTTCAAGTAATCCTGAAGAAATACTTACATATTTTCTTACAAGTCCAACAGCTGCTAATAATCTTGTTAATACCCCTGTAGAAACAAAGCTGCGTGAGTTATTCTATGCTGAACCTGCATTAGCTAAACTAAATGAACTCTTTGCTAAAGCTATTGTAAATGCAGAACCGGTTAACGTTCCGATGCCATCTCCGATTCGTATTACAGAAGCAGCTCGTATTCTTGCAAGAGATTACGATATTGATTTTAGTAAGATTAAAGGTACTGGTCCAAATGGTATGATTACTAAAGGTGACGTTGTTAAGTACATTACCGATAATCAAATTAACTTACCTGCGGAACTTCAAACTTTACTTGCTGCTGAAGATGTAACCTCGACTAATAATCTTGGTAACAATATGCAAGAGAACAACATTTATCTTAGTTTTGTAAACTTAGGTATAGTTAATGGAGTTGTAGATGCTAAAGCGTATAATAAAGCAGTTAAAGAAATGTATGGTTATGACCCTCAAGTTGAACAAAAAGACTTAGAGAAAATCATATCTACGGTTCTTAATCCACAGTTAGGTAAAGGTTCTACTATTGAAATCATACCAACTCCTGCTGGAGGTTACGCTCTTAAAACACTTGGAGGTACTTTGATTGGTTTTATTAATAGTCCCGCTGGACTGATAAAAACGCTCGGATTTGCAGAAGCATTTGATAAAATGACGGCTGATGAATTAAAAGCTGTTATTGATTCTACAGATAAAAAATACAGTAAAGGTGACAAATCGTTTGCTGCGTGGAAGTTACGCGAAATTGATGGTACAAATCAAGGTGATAAACCTTATAGTACTGGTATTGATATTCTTAAATCGCAAATAGCTACCGTTCGCCAAATAGAACAACAGCTATTTAATATTTGGGGTAATAATCCAATGGCACGTGTAACTACCACTATCACTCGTAAAACAAGTGGTAACTTGAATAGTGGTAAAGAACAGCGTAACGTTACAGATTTATATCCTGAAGCTGACGAGATTTTCTTTGTACCTAAAGTAATTGATGCAGGTCTTGCAACTGAACTCATGTCGTCCGAAGGTAATAAGTTTGAACGTAACCCCGATGCTACTGATTATTTCAATCAAGATGGTGTTTACTATGTGGGTAATGCATATATGCTTATCCCTGGCGCTAATAGTATTATTGGTGACCGCAGTACATACATACCTGTTAAGCTTGAAACTGTCAGTGTAGATGAGGCTTCGGCTAAAGAAGCTTACGATAAAGTTATGGAAATCATAACTAAGATTCGTAATCTTATTGACGTTCAAAAAGTAGAACCTAAAAACGTACTCGCTAATGAAGATATTAAGGCTCTTAAAAAAGAGCTTAATAATATCATGTACGTTGCTGAAACTGAAAAGACTGGCGTAAAAGACTATCTTAAAGTTTTCAGTGACCGTATTGAGTTTACATTTGGAAATGGTTTTACAGCTAATATCTATCTTACATCTCAAAAAACTACTGAAGTTATTACTAACCTTGAAATTACTCAATTAGATGCAGACGGTAAGCCTCAAGTTGTTCAACTTACAAATAAGAAAAACCGTAAGGTTTCTCGTATGAATATGGAGAATAATCCTGCTATATTTGAAGACTTGGTTAAGCGTGCATTTGCCAAAAAGCGTTTTAATGTTAATTTTAAAAACCTTCAAACTAAAGGTGAATATAAAGGGCATAAAAGCTACGCTCGTTATCTCTTAGCTACTGGTAAATTGACAATTGATATTGAGCCGATTAAAGGTAAAGACGGTAAGATACTTAAAGACGGCTTTGGTAATCCAATTCCAATGGTTACATCTAAGTCGGCAAGTAAAGCTCGTAATAGTAACTTAGTTATCGCTATTGACCCTCAACTTAGTATAATTGGTCAAACTGCAAATCAAACTACAGCTGCGACTAAGCCACTTAGTGAAGAAGATACGACTAATCTTACTCCAATTACTGTTGACGAGACAAAAGACATTGCTGCTACCGAAGTTCAAAGTATTGCTGACACTCTTTTCAAAGAAGGTAAAGTTCTTACTAACAGTAAAGCACTCGCTGAAGAATTAGCTTCATCTGATGAAGTATTTGATAAATTAACAGATAACCAATCTGTTGAAATATCTGAAACTGCGAATGGATGGTTAGTTAAAATCATTGACTTGGGTGCAGGTGTAACTCGTTTAAAAGCTGTTAAGCCTGATACAAAAGCGACTAATACTATCGACGTACAAGCTGCTGAAACGTGGTGGAAAAGTGTATTTGGTGACAATGTACCACTTGATACTAACATTGCTAATCTTTTAACTCGTCAAGGTGTACAAGCTTGGGGTGTATTTGAAGATGCTATGGTTAAGATTAGCCGTCAAGCTGTACGTGGTACTGAATATCACGAAGCATTCCACGTTGTATTTTGGCTTTACCTTGATGACGCTCAACGTAGTAAAATACTTGACGAAGCTCGCGAGAAGTATGGCAATTTAACTGCATTAGAACTTGAAGAAGCTATTGCAGATGAGTTCATGGATTATATGCTGAAAAAAGGTGAAACTAATAAAGTAGTTCCCGCAGCTAAAGGTCTATTTGCTAAACTTTGGGATTGGGTTAGAAATTGGTTTAAACCTCGTAGTTACGGTGGTAGTAAGGCTATTGATAAACTATTTGCTTCTATTGATAGTGGTACGTTTAAATACGCGCCTGATAGTAAAGCAATAGCTTACGCTAAAACTATTAAACGTTTCAAAGTAGTCGAGGGTTATACTCGTTCTGAAGAAGCTGAAACTATTGGGTTGTTGACTAAAATGTATGTCGATTATGCAGATAATACTGCTGTTCAAAATACAGAAGCGATGCGAACTCCTAAAGAGTTTATTAAAACAGAGCTTCAACGCTATCTTAGAATTGTTCCTGCTAACAAGCGTAAAAATATCAATCGTGTATTACTCGATTTAGATAAATTTATGCCCAAAACTATACAAAATGTTAGTCGTCAATTTGGTATTACCCAAGATGAAGATTTGGACAATCTCGAAATGCAGGAAATTGAGAAGAAGTGGGATGATGGTGCTGTATTTGGCACATCAAGTAAAGATAGTATCAGTAATTACATTAAAAAAGTAATTATGACTACGCCTAAAACTGCTATTAATAGCGAAGGCGAATATGTGTCTGATACTGATACTTTCTTAGGTCTTGAAACTTTCCTTGACTTTAATAAGGTTTATCCTTATATTCAGCGTAATATGCTTGGAGCTGCTACTGTTGAAGAAATGATTGACCGTTTGCGTAATATGTCAAACCATGACCCTGCAATTATACATATAGTTGCGCGTTTAGAGAATGACCAAAATTTACGTGCAGCTTGGTACACTCAGTTTCATAAGCAAAGCCCTGATAAGTATGTGATACTGCTTGATAATGGACAAGAAACTTCAATTAAGGTTGATGTTAGTAATAAGAATACAAGTCACTATTTACTCGCTAATGAATGGAAATCTAACTTCCTTGCTAAGATTGAGCAAGGTAACTTTAGTGTTGAGTATCTAAAGCAAATGGGTGCTATTTATAAAGAGTTAGAACAACTCGCTTATCAAGACCGCTTTAATAATAACAAAGCGGATATAATTGATAAAACAGTCGATTTGCTCAATAATCTTGGCATTGTAGTTACAAATACACAATTAACTAAAGTTATCAATAATCCTATTATTGGGCAACGCTTTGGTAGTCAAAAAGACGTTTGGACTGATATATTTAAGACTGGGTTGGCTTCTATTTACAGGGAGATAGGAATTTACAACAAGCTAACTGCTGAAGAAAAGCTTGAATATAAGTTTCAATCTCTTAGCCGTCTTAATGACATATCTCAAGTTGTAAATCTATTCCAATACGATAAGATTGAAAGTAGCTCGTTTGACGTTAAAGGTAACAATGTATATAGTAGTACCAATCCTCACTTCATGAGTAATCTATTTGAGGAACTTAAAGCTGCTGTTGATATGCGTTACATTGGTCAAGACCAGGCTAAGGAACGTGTACTTGCTATGATGCAACAGTTTTATATGAGCGATGGGATGACTCGTAGTAACTGGCTTATGGGTACAAATGGTACTAACGGTCTTATACTTGGTAATAAATATCCTAATTCTATTGCAGACATAAATTGGGATTTTGTTACTAAATGGAATTACGGTCTAATTGACGGTGTAAAAAATCTTTCAGAAGTGGAAGGTGAAAAATACACTGAAATGAGTGATAGTACATGGATGGCTACGCAGCTTATTATGTATCTTGAAACAGGTGACCCTGATACTGTACGTTTACCATTTTTAGTACCTGCTGATAAAGCTAACATTCCGTTCATTACAAGTCCCCGCTTTAGAGCTATATTTAAAGACGGTAAATTACTTGAAAATAGTGATTTATTTAAAGCTTTAAAAAATATGGTTAATGCGGAGATTAATAAGATGAAAGCTGCGCAAGAACTGATGTATGTTGATATGGGCGATGGTACATTTATACCTAAAGAACATAAAGCTTACAATTCACCTGATTATGATAGCGATATTCATCTTGACTACTATCAATTGGAAAAGAATTACCATTATCAAAAAACTGATAAGAATGGTATGCCAATTCTAATGAATGGCGGTAAACCTACCGGCAATGTGTTTAAGTTTTATAACATACCTGCTATTAAAGTTAAATCTCTATTTGAGAATGGATTTGTACTCAATGTGAATCCTGAAACTCAATTAGCTATTGATACTGAAATTACTGCGGGTATTCACAAGTTTGTAGAGAACCGTATCAAAAAAGGTAAAGAATTGTACGCTGAAGAGATTATTAAAGGAACTGAGCAATACGCTCGTTACAATAACTTTACTGAATTTATAGCTGAATATATGCTTAACAGTCATATTTCAAATGTAGAACAGTTTAATTTCTTTATCGGCGACCACGCAGAATACAAACACGCTAAAGATAGTAATAAGCGCGCATTTGAAGCTATCGCTCCATCTGTACGTCCATTACTTGAAGTTATGGGTAAAACGTTTACAGGTGCTACTATTAAAGACGTAGAACTTGCATCTGATATTTACGGTAGCATTGCTGAAAACGTAGCTGTTGCTATTAAACGCGAACAACCTAAGTTGCGAGGTTTAGAAATGCGAGTAGCTAAAGTAAGCAAGCGCGATGCAGACGAAGATTTGAACGAACTTGAAAAAGCAGTTCATGACATTGTAAGTGCGTACCATAGTATCAATATTGGTGATGGTCAAGGATACGTTAGCATAGACCGTTATGAAAAAATAGTTAAAGGGTTAGGACGTTGGAGTAAGAATTACGAAAAGCTTTTTAGAAAGGTTCGCAAAGGTGATACTCTTGATGTTAATGACCTTAATCTATTTTTACAACCAATTAAAGGTTTCTATTACGGTAGAACTTACAGTGAATTTCAAGGTCGTTTTGTAGCTGACCAAGTGAAATATTCTTCTGTTCCACTTATTCCTCAATTAATTAAGGGAACTGATGCTGAAAAGCTGTACAAGTGGATGAATGAAAATAAGCTTGATGAAGTTTTCTTTGAGTCTGCTGAAAAGGTTGGTATTACACACGTAATGCGAATCACTGATAAAGATGGTAAAATAGATGATAACGCTTTGAATAACTACCACGTTAATAACGGGTTTACGCATAAAACGTTTGAGAATAAAAACTGGGGTGTACAATTAGATGTTCCTGACCACTTAATGGACGCTGATAACCTGCTCGGCACTCAAATTGCTAAACTTATTATTAGTAACTTACCTGCTGACGGTATTTATACTGTTAATGGTAAAGATTACAAAACAAGTGAGCTTATTCAAATATACTTCGATACGATGGCGGCTAATATTCAAGAAGACGCTATGAATCTTATTGAGCGTATCGGAGCAGTTAAATTTACACGTAATGATGGAACTGCGGGCTATAAATTTCCCGATAAAAACAAACTTAGAGAAGTCTTAGTTAGTGAAATTGAAAGACGTGGAGTTAGTGACAATTATGTTGACGCGATTGAACTTATTGATACTATTGATGGTAATGAATTCACTCTTCCTATGTTTGTAAGTCACATGGCTAATAAATGGGAAAGTATTCTTACATCTCTATTTACCAATAATGTAACAAATCAAAAGTTACCTGGTGGTAGTGCTGTACTACTTTCTTCAGTATTTGTTACTAATAAGCTTAACCAAGCTGCTAAACCTACGGTTATTGACTTAGACGCTTATGATAGTGCCACTATGGGTAATATCAATTGGCTTAAAGAAAAAGTTGATGCCAATGATTTTAGTCTTAAAATGACTGAACTTACACCTGATGGTAAAGTAGTAGCTGCGGAAGTACTGCTACCTGCTTGGAGTGAGAAGTTCTACATTAAAGATGAAGTTACAGGTGAATATAAGCTTGACGATATTAATAACATTCCTGAAGAAGTTCGTACTATGCTATGGTATCGTATTCCTTCTGAAGAGAAGTATAGTATGGTTTATGCTAAGGTAGTTGGATTTTTACCTCAATCTATGGGTAGTACTATTGTAATGCCTCGTGAGATTGTTACTTCTACTGGTGCGGACTTTGACGTAGATAAGAAGTTTGGTGTAATTCCACACTTTGAGGTATTTACTGATGACAATGGTAAACAAATTTACAATCGTATTGAATTTAGTGAAGGTAATGTCAATGCTGAAGAACGTTTCTATAGATGGCTTAGTGATAAAGCTTCTAAGAAAACTCGTACTAATATAGAAGAAAATATTGACGAGTTTTTCAAAGAAGCTAAAGACATGTCTAACTATGTTCGTACTTTTGGCAAAAGTGCTAAAGAACTTTATAATAAAGTTAAAGCTGATAAAAATATGACAGCACAAGCTGCGTTTGAATTAGCTAAGACTGAATTTATGAATAGAGATTTTGTACAAGTCGAAGACTTCACTTCATTGCGAGAACTGAATGAATATATTTATTACATTCGTAATGGCGTTATGTCGGAATTAAGAGAACTGCGTCAAATTGATAATGAACGTGGATTTGATGTTGCATACCCAGTACGTAGAGAAGCTATATTAGAACTTGAAGCTACTCTTGTTGAATTTGACGATATGCTTAATACTTTTAAAGGTATTAAACAAGAAGTTGGATATGACGAAGTATCTCGTAATTTGCGTAAAATTAACAACTCTTATAGAGCTTTATTAAAAGGTGAAAAGCAGTTTTCTAATATATATGAACTTGAAAGACTTGCTCAATTACGCAGTGAGTTTGACAAATTAAGTCCATTTGAGCAAAATACGCGTAAAGCTCGTGACAACCGTATTATTGACATTTGGACATCTATACTTAGTAACCCGCTTCACTACAAAGATACGCTTTCACCACAGTCATTTGAAGACGGTAAGAATGCTAAAGCCGAAGTAGCTGCATTACTTGGCGAAGATAGCGATGATATTAACGCGATGTCTGTTGAAGGACAATTATATTTCCGTAAGCAGAATATTGCGGGGCGCGCTCTTAAAGGTATGGCAGCTGATAGTAATGCATTCTTAACAATCGCACAGGTGGCGAAGATGAAGCTGCGTGAAGACTTGGGTTTTAAAGTTCTTTATCCGATTGAACAACGTGCTGAACTTGAGCGTAAATATGGTAAAGGTACTGAAATAACTAAAGGCGGTATTGAATACATCGAGATTAACCATAATCAACTTGGTTGGAATCAAGATGGCTCTTTTGACAATGCTACGGGTAAAACTACTACTCGCCACGCATCTCAAATGTTAGCTATGATTCTTGACATTGTTAAAGAAGGTATTCCCGATAATGTTAATACTTATACTTTCTATCCGTATATTACCATGCTTAATACTGGTATTGACATTCAATATACATCTATGTTTATTCGTCAACCAATTCTTAATGATTTAGCTATTAGGTTCTTTGAAAATCAAGGTGCATTTAGTGACGGTAGTACTACCGAAATTGAAGACATCAAGAAAAAGTACCAAAAGGCTCTGATTAAAGAGATGGTAAAAGCTGGACATAAAATTGGGAATGACAAAGACTTCATGCAAGCAGTTCGAGATGATAATTTCTTTATCTCTGCTGAAATGAGTGAAGATTTGTTTGGCATTGAAAGTGGAGCTGTTACTGCATTTGCAATAGATGAACTTCGCAATGGTCTTTCAGACTACGCTACGTTTAAAAATGGAGACCGCGATAACGCTAAGTTAATAGCTTACCTTAAACAACAGTTAAAAGTATTGGAAGCATATAAGACGTACAAAGAAGCTGGTGAAGCCTATAACGACGTACTTAACGTTTTTAATACTGATAAAATTGGTGCTGGGCCTAGTATGTCTAAAACAGAGAGCCTTAATCGTAAGATTGAGCAAGCTACTTACTATTACAGACAAAGCGAACTTGCTACTGCGATTAAAAACAAACGTAACCATACAGCTAAGCTGTTTAATGTATCTGACTATAATACTTTAGCTGAATTGGCAGAAGCGAAAGCTAAAGCTAAGACAGAGAAGCAAGAGTTTAAATATAAAGATACAGACTATGTTAAGTTTGGGGAAGGTGCTCGTGTATTTGTAAATGTAGAAGGTAAAGATATCCCTGCTACTGTTGCAATATACCCTGAATTCTTTAAACAAACTGTTAATGGCTCGGTTGTTCATCCTGATTATGCTGGTATGACTCACAAATCGGTTTATTCTATACTTGAAACATATAAGCAATTTGCTAATGATTTAAGTGTTAATGTTCTTGGTGGAGAGTTTATTGAACATAGCCCTGCATTTAAAGACTTGTTTGACAATGTGCAACGATTTACAGGATTAGGTTACAATGAGAAAGTAGTTAAATCTGTATCTACATTTGCTAAGCATCTTATAATGTCAGAATTACCTGCATTTAAATACTTAGATAGAGGTAGAATTATGGGTGTAACTACTGAAATCGAAACCAATTCAGATATTAGTTTTGATGCGTTTAGTGAATTGTCATTCGCTAATAAGCTTATGATAATGAAACAGCGTATGAAAGACCAATTAGCGGATGATACCCACATCATGAACTACTTAGTGCCGAAGATGGATGTTGATACTGTCAAACGTAATGGTACTCACATGGTTGAGTTTATCAACACTAAAACAGACAATTTGACAGACGATAGGCTTACTGATAGTATTGTTGAAATGTGGAATAGCGAAGATGAATTTGTTGCCGATTTAGCTCGTGATTTAGTTAATCATAACTTTGTATCTGCTTCATTTGAAATGAAGAAAGATAGTTATGGTAAACTTATACCGACATCCATACTTAAAGAACTTGGACTTGGTGAACATCTTTATAAAGCTGCATTTGCAATGCAAAATAGAGATTACTTTGCTAAGCATTATCCTAACTTTATGGATAACTTTATTCGTAATAATGCTGGCAATAGTAATATTGTTCCTTATGTACAGACTAAATGGGCTGATAAAACACGTTCTAATACTAATGGTACACCTATTTGGTTAGCTAATAATGGTATTATTACTGTTACGACAAAATCTTTACTAAAAGATGATGCTAATATCAAAAAAGCTCCTTATATTACAGTGCCAACCTACGCTGTACAGAAAGTTAATGGTTTTAATGTTAGAGTTAAAACAGGAACTAAACTGTATCGTAAATATGGCGAAGTAAATGGTGCAGTTAAATACTACGAAGTTACTAAATTGGGTAACAGAAATATGTTCGAGCTTGATAATACAACGATAACTGATAATCTTTCGCTACACGAACCTGCTTTGTTTGAACACGTTATCCAAAACGGTCATTACATTGGTGTTCCTGAATTTAAAAAATTGTTAGAAACCCGCCCTGCGATTGCAAATGCTTATATGATTTCTGATTCTTATATTGGCGATACTAAGTTTAAATCTATATTCTTAGATAAGAACTCAAATAAAGACAAATATGATGTCGGAGAGAATGTACTTGTTACTTCTACTAAACCTGTTGGTGAAATTGCACCTAACAATAAATTAACAGGTACTTTAGCTAAGACGTATAATGTTATTAAAGATGGGGCGAATGTCATAACAGATAAAGGTAGCTCTATTGATACATACTTAGACAAATTTGCTAAAGATGGTGTGCTTATTAAGATTGTACATAATGACGTTGTTTCGTATAGTAAAACTATCGAAAGCGTTAATATCGGTCAATTTAGAACAGCAGGTCTAACATTAGAACAACGTGACGCTTTGCTTGAAGCTCACAAAAACGAACAGATTAATGAAAGTGGTACTGATTGTAAATAATTAATAACTTAGTTCCCTTGTAGTTCTTTATTACAGGGGAACTTTTTAATCAAACTATATGGCTTGTAAATTTGTAGCTAAAAATGGGGAAAAGTCTATCTTATACGATAAGCTTGTAAATGTTTCGCAAGGTACAGCTATTAAAAACTTTGCATACACCAAAACAGATTCATTTGTGAATTGGTTTGGTAATGGTAAATTGGATGCTAATGGCGAACCTGATTTAGATGTAAACGGTGAGTTTACAAACGAAGCTGGCGAAACTAAAAGTTATCTTAAGGATGAGTCAGTACATTCAGAAATGGGTGAAATTACAATGGAAGATTTTAACTCGCAAATAGAAAGTCTTACAAGTATGTTTGAAGAAGCAGGCTTGGACATCGAAGTGAGTTTTAATGCTGATATGGGTGCACTTGGTAGTGTTATTACCGTAAATGGTAAAACTTCTATCGAATTTAATCCTCGTCAAGTTAAGAAAGATACCGTTTGGCACGAGTTTGGTCACATACTTGTAGATATGTATGGCGACCGTCATGTAATAGAGCGCGGCATTGAACATTTGAAAGATACTGCGTTAGCTAAACAACTTAAAAAGATGTATCCTCATCTTACTGATGAACAGTTTGGCAAAGAGTTATTGACTACTGCTATCGGTATTGAAGCTGCTCGATTGCATGATTACCGTGCAAGACTTTACGTTGAAAGCGGTAAAGATATTATTGGTAAGGTACGTGCATGGCAGTTTTGGTTTGAACATTTCCTTAAATCATTAGCTGAAAAACTTGGTATCGGTATTACTCCTGTTAAACGTCTTGCATTTGAACTTACAGGTGGTAAATTAAAACACCGCCTTACGGGTAAGCCTGCTAATTACAAGCAGTTTCAAGTTACAGGTAATAGAATGTCTATCAATGATTTGAAAATTGATAGTAAACGTTTAACTATTGCTCCGGACGAAGCTGCATATTTAGTTGATAATGACCCAAGTTTACGTATGGGTCGTGTTACTAACGTAATTGAAAACTTGAAAGGTGTTTTCGATAAGAAAGCTGCTATTGAAGGTTTTAAAGCTAAACAAGAAGCTCAAGGTAATTTTTTCTCTGACGAACAGATTGAAGAATTATGGGCAGACAAACGCGAAGAGGGTACTGGTATTCACTTAATGGCTGAAACTTATATTAAAGCTATTAATTCAGGTATGACTAAAGCGCAAGCTCGCGAAGCTGTACTTAATAACTTGTACGTACCTGACAAAGTGGGCGAACCTGATAGTACTGGTGTACGTTTCTATGGTGGTATGGACAGAGCTTTAGTTGAAGACTATGTTGACAATATCACTCAATTTCTCGATAATCTTTATAATAAAGGCTATAAACTTCATTCAGAGATTAAAATCTTTGATGAAGAAATGGGGATTGCAGGTACTATTGACTTGTTGATTGAGCTTCCTAATGGTGATGTGATGATATATGACTGGAAGACTAAAGAAAGCGGTAAGTTTAACTATTTCTATACTAAAGATAAGTACAATAAAGCTTATGCTGATGATATGTTGGAAGGTGTGCCACCGAGTAAAGCTAATGATTACGGACTTCAGTTATCTACATACAAGCTTATGCTTGAACGTAAAGGCTTTAAAGTGGTCAAAATGGCTATTATTCCTGTAGTTGGTACTCCAATTACAGAAGATACTGGCGAAACTCGCTATCACAACGTTGAGATAGCTCAAACTAAAGATACTGATGAAGATGGTGTATTACCATTGGATGACTTATCTGATAAGCTTAAAACTGTCTATCTCGGTAAAGAGAATGTTGATGAAATACTTGACGAAATAGCAGCTACTGAAGAAACAATTGAAACTCTTAGTGACCAAGTGAGTGAGCTTCATAAAACTAATGAGTGGATACAAGAAGTTATACTTAATCTTAATAAAAGTATTAGTCGTATGAAAGCGACCGCGGGCGTAGATGACGCTATTCGTTTTGAACGTATTGTTAAAAACGTAATGAAAGAGTTATTAGAAGCTGATGAAACTAGAGCTATCATTAATTATACGCGATTTATTACATCTGGACTTCAAGGTATTTATACACAAATGTCGCATAGAACTATTAGTGTTCCTGATGAGAATGGCGCGATGGTAACAAAGTTTATTAAAGGTTATGATAGTTATACATGGCAAGATATTAAATTGCTTGAAGAAACTGATAAGCCTCAATATATGGAGTTCTTAGCGTTTCTTATTAACGCTGATATGTTTCTTAGCCAAGTAGTTAAAATTAGACAACTACCGAGTTCTGACGCTAAACAAGTAAATGAAGTTCATAAAGCTCTTAAAGTTAATGAGGGTATTATGAGTGATTTACAGCTTAAAATTGGCAGGCTGAATAAAGAGCTTGATATGCGTTATGTTGAATTGTCATCTAATCCTTTGTATGGTGGTAGAGGTGTGCTTGATAATACACAAGCATTCTTTAAAGCCCAAATGGATGAAAGTTTTATGCAAAGAAACATGGACGCAATGGCTGACACTCACAATAGTTTTATGGCTAACGTTATTAAGATGTATGACTATAAAATGCGTGAGTATAAAGACGAGGTCATAGATGAAACTAAACGTTGGGATGAAGCTGTAAAGATACTTGAAGCAAGCGGTAGCAATGTAATGCGTTTTGTCGACGAAGAGAGTGGTAAAGTAATACCACGTCTTGATTACAGTGCGTACTACGAAGCTCGTAAAAAAATGTTCAAAGAAACGGAAGAAAAATTTAAAGGTAATAAAAAAGGTTATGCTAAAACTGTTAATGCTTGGTTGTTAGCTAATACTGAAGTACTAACTAAAGAAGAAATTGCGCAGCTGGAAGCCGAGAAAAAACTTCAATTGGGTGAAATTGGATTTAAAGAATGGCGCGCTAAACAATTATACACTAATACTAAAGGTACAACTACTTACAGTCGTACTGGTGCTTATTACAAACCCGCTCTTAACAAATGGATGAATAGCCGTTATGTTACTTATACTGACGCTGAGAAAGATTTCCATACGTATCTTCTTAATACGCTTGCGTTTTTAACTGAACATACTAAAGAGAGTGTAATTAAGAAAGGATATTTACCTTCTGTCCCTATAAATAATACCGGTGTATTGGCTCAAATTGCTAAAAACATAGGTTGGAGAGATGCAGGTAAATATGACCCTGAACAAGGTGTTATTGTTAATGAAGCTGGTGATATTGTACAATTCCTCCCATTTAAATATAACAATCTACTTAATCAAAAAGAATACGTTCAAGTTTTACCATCATATAGTGAAGAAGTTAAAGCTGAAAAGCGTCGTGAGAATGAGGAAATAAAAGCTAATAATAAAAAGGCTCACGTTGCTAATCTAAACATGGACTTGAAAGCTACTATGAAGCTGTATATGAATGAAGCTCTTAAACACAAGCATAAAAAAGCTATTGAGTTTGAGATGCTTCGTGTTCGTAAGTCTTTTATTGAGAACCATAAAATCTCTGTTACTAAAAATGGAGTTCCGGTTGTCGATAAGTTTAAAAAGATGGCTGGCTTTGTTAATAATGAAGTAGAAAAATCTACTCTTGGGAGTAACGTTCTTGCTCACTATGAAGATTGGCTTAAAATGGTATTTTATGAAGAGTTTGAAGCTGATGAAGGCGCTTGGCAAAAAGTTGCTCGTGTACTTCAAAACTATACTTCATTTAAAGGTATGGCTCTTAATCCTCTAAGTGCTTTGAATAATCAAGTTTATGGTACTCTTATGAACCATATAGAGTCTGTATCTGGCCAATTCTTTTCTACAGGGGATTGGGCTAAAGCTACAACTGAATATGGTTTAGGTGTTATAAGTTTCATGGCGGATGGAGAAGGTCAAGCATCTACTAAACAGAGCGCATTCCTACAATACTTCAATATTACTATGGACTTTACCGAAGCTGCTTTTGGTAATGAAAATACTTCTATTGCGCAACGAGCTATGCGAGGTCTTAACTTCGCTGTTAGTAAAGCTTATATGTTAGAGCATATATCTGAACATAATATTCAGAACAGGACGTTGATGGCAATGGCATATAGTCACAAAGTAGTTGACGGCGTTATTATGTCGTTTGATGAATTTAAACGTGGAAAACTAAAAGAGATTAGCTATAAGTCTGATAAAGAGCTTACTAAAGCTGCTCTGAGTGAGAATAAAGGGCTTATGAAAGAGCTTAAAGAACAATGGAAAACTCACACTTCGGTTTATGAAGCGTTTGAATTTAAGGATGGCAAAATGAGTCCTAAAGAAGGGATTGTATTCAAAAAAGATGAGATTGCCGAATTTGAGCGACGTGTACTTGGTGTTAATCAGTACTTACATGGTATCTATAACAAAGCGGATGCAGGTGCTATGCAGCAATATGCTCTTGGTCGTTTAGCTATTCAATTTAGAAAGTGGATGCGACCCGGATGGAATAAACGATTTGGTACTCGATTTGGATCTAAGTTTTGGAATGAGCGTCGTAGTATGGAAGATGAGGGTATTTACTTTACTACCCTTAATTTCATTGGTCGCCCAATTATAGATTCAATATCTGATTTCCGAGATAAAGCAGGTACTGCTGAAGCTATTGGAGTAATGAAAGCTCTTGGTAATATTGTACGTGGGTATGGCGATATGCTTACACGTAGTAAAGTGCATTGGGAAACTCTTAGTGATACGCAAAAAGCTAATGTTATTAGAACTGTTCTTGAATATTTAGCGTTCTGTAGTGCAATTGGATTATTGTATGCACTTAAGTATGTTAAGGGTGATGACGAAGAGCCGCCATTAGCACTTATGCTTGCAATTTATCAAGCTGACCGTACAGCAACTGAATTAACTACTTACGTACCATTAGCTGCTGCACCTGGTTATGTAGGTGGTGGTTGGCTTAATGAAAGTAAGAAGATTCTTAAATCTCCTACTGCTACGTTTAACACTCTTGAAAGTGCTATTAAGATAGGTCAACAGCTTATCTTATATCCATTCAGCAATGAAGAAGACTTAATATATAAGTCTGGTGTTTATCATGGACAGAATAAGCTGCAAACAGAAATGCTTAAAGCTATACCTATCTATAATCAAACTGTTAGATGGAACAATCTGTACGAGAACTATAATCATTACAAGCTGTTTTAGCGCAGCGGTTTGCCGATAAAAAATTTTAAGCCGTTAGGGATAACTCTCTAACGGCTTTTGTTGTTTTAAATAGTACAAGTAAAAACAATGTGAATGAGGTCGACCGAAACAGCTGCGATGTTACTCTTTTTAAAGGCTACAATAGTTTGTTCATTATTCTCCCAATCGATATCAAGTTGATAAACAACTTGACCTTCGTTATGCGAAGTAATAATTTGATATTTATCCTTCTCAAACATTATAAGTTCAAGTTGACTATTAGGATGAATTTCAATATTATGAATTGCTAACCGAACATAAGCATTGCGATGTTGCTGTATGTATTGATTAAGTAATGTTTGTATGGTCTGTTTCATATTAATGTTTAATAAAGGTAATGTGAATAACACCAAATTTGATAAACATAATTCTATTCTCTGAATGACTAATTATGCAGTTCTCTGTATTAAGCTTATCCAAATCTAACGTAAGTATTTTTGTGTAATCGTCGTTATCTTTATTATACATAACATCATTATCGCTGTCATACATACCAATATGATAAAGGTTTTTAGCGCGGTTGTTAGATAATACTATCAACTTGTCTGAATGAATGTTAATGTCACAAATACTAAGTTGTACATAAACACGCTTTTGTGACTGAATTAGTGTATCAAAATGATAACGAATGAAATCTTTGGTTGTCGTTGCCATGCTGTTAATTTTTTGGCATAAACAGCCCCGAAACGGCGCAAAACGGGCGGTTTCAGGGCTTTTTATTGGTTAGTAATATACTTGGGTCGGTTCGGTTTCTTATGGTCGCTGCGAGCCAATTGTACCATTACCATTTGCATTAGTACCAGTAGTACCATTACCATCATTACGGTGTTTCATAAAATAATGTTTTAAATGATTTACAATAAGGTTTACTATTTCATCAATTCGCGGCTGTATTTGATAATCTCTTGTACTTGTTCAGTATTGTCAATAAGGTTTTTATCATCGTCACTTTTTTGTAAAGTCCATAAAAGATGTATATCTTTATCTACAAGCATTACTGGACCGAGATTAGTAACTACTTGCATATATTCAATATCATACTTCTTTTTTGCATACTTTGAGTAGTTGGGTGCGCTGTAACATAACGACTTTCGCTTATCGTACCATAATGTGTACATTAGATTGAGTAATAACCCGCCTATACCACAATCATTAAGTGTACGTATGTAAATAAACACTTTAAGGTCAATATTCAATTTTAAAGCTTCTGCACGTGCTTTCATAGTACGATATTCCCACGAAGTTCTAAGTTCTGTATCAAGTTGATTAACAGTACTTTCAGATGCTCTCGCTAAATCAATCGCAAATGACCTATTTGCTCCTTCCATATTAGAAGTCATAATATGACTTTCATACGAAGGCTCAAATCCTTCAAATACTTGTTTAAGAGTTTTCATCTATAAAACTTCGTTTAATTGGTTAATTAATACAGCTGCATTTAATGGTATAATACCATTGTATGTATGTTCTTTACTGTAAGCGCAACGTACTTTAATATAATAACCAAGTTTAGCGTCGTGCGTGACGTCAGTAGTTGAATTAACTAAAACTTGATTACCGCATTTAAATACGTAGTCTACTTGTAGATTGTTATCTCGGTCTGTGTACTCTTCT
>Ga0181357_1000228_pt1 | contig 19770 bp, 18 predicted proteins | sample Fa13VDMM110DN_FD_130094 | JGI IMG/M metagenome (GOLD analysis project Ga0181357, IMG submission 130094) | Freshwater viral communities from Lake Michigan, USA - Fa13.VD.MM110.D.N | ecosystem: Environmental > Aquatic > Freshwater > Lake | place: USA: Michigan | collected 2013-09-24 | reverse complement strand
TAGTCAGGTGTTGTACAAATATATATTGAATCTGCTCTTTCATTTTCAATCATTTCAATCCCCTCCTCAACTAAGTTTGAGTTATTAACATAATCAATTCCAGGTGTTACAAAGATATTAATGTCAACAGCTTCAGGATTTGCAAAAGTTTTTTGTCCCCATAGATATGCGTAAAAGTCAGTGTTACCCCACACCTCTTGGTTAGGTCCTGTAATTAATTTAAATAACCCTGAACCCGTAGCGGTTGGGTATGTTGCCGATTGTCTTGACCCTTTTAACCATCCAGAGGCCCCTAAAGTAAATCTATCGGTGTTTCTTCTTGATTGTGTGTAAATGTCCCAACCGTCAAATCCACCATAAGGGTAGAATGTAAACTTACGACTTGCCAATTTGAAATATGGATTATCGTTGTTAGTTGGGTCAGATTGAAAACTAGCGTCTCCTACTTGGAATGCTGAGTCTCCTGATGTTGTAAAATTACCCCCTATTAAAACAACAGTTGCTCCACTATCCATATGGAACCCTTGTGTTCTCCAAGACCATTCTGTTCCAGGTTGGTCAAGTGTACCTACAGGAGCTTGTTTACCTTTATATTGGAAGAAGTCAGTATCAAATCCTGTCTGATCAGATATTCCTAAGTAATTTTTATTTAATCTTTCACCACTAGCACTTGATCTTATTGTGTTATCTCCACCACCTACAGACCCACTTGGTGGGTTATAAATAACCTGATTAGGTCCGTAATATAGTGATTTATAGTTAATAAATGGTGGTTTACTATTACCGTAAACTCTTTGGGTATATCCCTCAAACCCACAAGGTAGTGCGTCTTTAGGTGCCTCATCACTCATCTCCAACATAATGTATTTAGATTTAAGTGTGTATTCACCGTTTGATGTACCAACCCTGTTTGCAATATAATTATTTTGAGTTGGGTCCATAGAACAAGTAAATGATTCCAATATTTGTACGTTAGCGTCAGTGTCGTAGAAGTTTCTTACAACCAAATCAAAAGTACCACTTCCAAAAGAAACGTTTCTAATTGAGAATTTAACTTGTGTATTTGCTCTTGTACCATCAGAAATTAATATAATTTTAAATAATCTGTAAACTTTATTACCTCTTAATTCTGAAACAACATAAGGAGTTTCAGGTGTTTGATATTCGTCTAAGTAATTAGCAACAGAACCTACGTTAGGACTTTTTCTTAAACCTGGTAAACCAACTAAAGTACTGTTTAATCCTCTAATTTTATTTTCATAGTATGCTACTTGTAAAAATGCAGGATAAGACTCCTCAACAAATAATGGGAATGTGTCCATATCTTTACCGTCAGAAAAATTAGCAATCCCAAACACTTTTCCAATAAAATTTGTTGATGTATAATCCATACTTGCATTGAAAGTAAATGTTGTGTTGTCGTCTGTAGTTAATCCTGAAATTTTAAATGTTGAGTATAGATTATTTGTCATACCAGAAGACTCTGATTGGACTAAAATTACATTTGTGGTTGCCGAAACCTTATATACCGGACCGTTGTCTGAAACATATGTTGCTATCCCTCTAGATCTAAATGTTGCAACTACAACATCGTCATATGAATTATACACATCTGAAGCATAATTTGTGTTGTATACCGCTAATTTACCTGAAAACACTCCACTACCTAAACTACTTACGGATCCACTAAGTACTAAACCAAAACCATAAGCATTGTAGTGACCAACATTATTAGCATCTTGATAATAACTAAATTGATTACTGTAAAACCAAGGGTCGTTTAATGGGTCAGTAAAATCAGTAGTACTGTCGGCAATAATAGTAGCGACACCATAACCTTCAGTATATGCCGTAACACCAATAGGGTTAGGGGTTGCTCCTGTAACTGAGTTAAATGTTGTTGAACTTACACTACCAAAAAATAATGCGGTAGTTCCTGAAGTTGAGTTATTTGTTGCACGATATTGAATTTCATTTAAAATTAAACTTGAAACTTGATTTGAAATAGAGTCAGTATCTCCATTAAAATCTGTATATGTTTCGTAGTATACACCTGCAATTGATGCTGGTGGTGTTACCGATGTGACTCCTGATGTAGTACCTGTAAAGTTAATATAAGAAACCGCAGATGTACCAGTCGCTGTTAATGTTGTTGGGTCAGGGTTTGAAATTGTTGTAATTGACCAAGATGGTCCTGCGTCGTAACCTGATAACCCTAAAACTCTTGTTACGTATAATTGATTTGATTCACTTAAATATGATTTTGCAATGTATGAAGCTTCATATTTAGGTATTGTTGTCCCTATAAATTTTTCATAATTAATTCCACCAAATGTGGTACTGAACTCCGTATAGTTAGTAATAAAGATAGGTTCAAATGCTGGGCCTTGTAAGGTTTCACCAACAATACCCAAAGTAGTTACACCAACAGACTGAGTAACAAATGTTAAATCTCTTTCTGAAGTGTAAACACCGGGTGATACAAAAACTTTTCCGATAGATGCCATTTTTTCTTTTTGTTTATAAATTTATTTTATTTTATAAATAGTTCTTTGAAATGCAAAAAACATTAGTAAAAACAAATATTTATTTATTAGTATGAAAAAATTCTACCTTTTTTCTACCTTATAAAATTTTATTTAATATGAAAAAAATTAAAAATATAAAGATATCAATTGAAAGTCATGAGATGTTAAAAACGTATTGTGATAAGCACGGTTTAAAAATCTATAAATTTTTAGAATTTATGATTAAAAAAACTTGTGAAGAAAAAAAGGATATATACGGAGAATAGATTTATAAAAGGTAAGTCGTAGTATCAATATATGAATTTAATAAATTACTTGTTTTGACAATAGTAATTAATAATAAATCGCCATTATTAATTTGTATTGTTGTTAAATTATCCCCAACGTAATTACTATTAATATAAACAGAATATGATGAAACATTTATTATTTCTTTAGGTTTAACGTCCGCAGTGAAAAAATAATTTTCAGTTAAGGCTGTTGTTCCGTTTTCATAGATAAATTTAAAATCAAAAAAGTTAGGACGATTATCGTTTGGTTTAACTTTATTTTGTTTCTTTTTAACATCAACCTCAAACATTGTTAAATATCTTGAAATTGCGGGAGACACTTGAAACTCTTCCTCGTCTATTAGTATTCCTTGCATTAAAAATTTATAATTTTGAATATAATATTTTCTTTTTTCTAATTCTTTAATTGATTCGTCAGAAACGTCCTCTAATACAATTGGAATATAGTGCCCTTTTATTTGTTGATACGCTTGTCTTGAAGTAAATTTTTCCATTATAACTTTATTGAATTCATTTAATTCTCTCATTCTATTACAAAAAATCTTTATAGTAAACGTAACATCAACAGGTATTGGTTGTGGTATTTTATAAACGTCAGCCCCTTTTCTTTGTCCGTCCCAAGTAGGTACAGTAGCATAAAAAAACCTAAGTCTTTCAGGTATATTATATTTTGTTGCTGGATTTGTTCCATACTTTACTTCAGGAGCCCTCATAGTACAAACAAAAGGTAATTTAACATTTTCATCTAAATCTTTAAAATCCCAAGTTTCTGTAAATTGTGCCCACCCTTGAGTTGTTATTATTTTATCTAAAGTTGGTACTAATTTAGTATCTACAACAAGTCTTAAACTTTCTTTAACAAAATCTAACATTCCTCTATCTAAATCGGCATGTAATATCCCTTTAGGTAAAAAAGTCCCTTTATCTTGAATCTCATCAAGCATTTCTTGTCTTCTTTCTTTACCTACTTTGTTAGGTATTAAAGGCAAATGTTTTTTTTCTTTTTTAGGTAACGCCATTATATCCCTTTAAATTCGTTTTCATTAACAGGTGCCCCAATGATTGACCTGTAGAACTTTTTATACCCACCATATGTGTGTTTGTTATCAGAATTTATCCTACCATCATTAACCACTGTATAGTATCTAACTCTTGTTTCCGTCTCGTAATAACCAATGTAATCACCATAACTTATATCTATCGACAACATATCTAATTGATTTTGGTATACCCCTACTTTTATATTTCCTGATTCCATTTGAGATAATCTACTATCCCCTAGGTCTTTATTTTCAGCCGCCTCAACTTGAACATACCCCTTAAATTCAACTGGAGCCATAAATTGTATACCATCTTCTAACGCTTCACCGTACACATCATCTTTATTTGTTCGTTTTTTGTCTACACGATATAAAACCAAAGTAAAATTCATATCACCATGAAGCCATTCAGATCCCATATCAATATCTAAATTGAAATCTTCTTCTGAAAAGAATTTATTTAATCTTGTAATTGGAACTCTATTCTGTGTCATATAATATAAATACTTTGATTGATTATTTATTATTATTTACTATTTTTAATTAAATACAATGGAAGACATAATTTCAAGAACTCCCGAAACACGATCCCTTCAGTTATTAGACAAATATGAGGGATCAAACAACTATATCTTAAATTTAAAACACAAAAAACAAAATACTAAATCTTTTACCCCAACAAGGACACAGGCAGAATACATTATAAATTTTCACAATAGAGTACCAAAAGTTGCAAAAAAATGGGTTAAATTGGATTCCTACTTTGGTAAGAAAATGATGGAAGATAAGATGTACACAAAAGAACCTACAGAAATTTATGTAGAAAAACTTTTGGTTGAAAAGGATAAATCGTACCACATATGGGGAAAGGTGTTTAGTGGTGAAACTATTCACGATTTTTGGATGCCAAAATCAGCACTTATAAAAGACAACGAAGTTAAAAACGTTGTTGTTGATTATGAAAAATATAACCACCGACTTCCAATGGAACACCAAAAAGATGCGATTCAAAAATTAGTGGGCAACAAAAAGTTTATTTTGGCTGATGATATGGGACTTGGAAAAACCACATCGACAATCATCGCAGCACTTGAAACGGGGGCTAAAAAAATATTAATTGTTTGTCCCGCATCTTTAAAAATAAATTGGCAACGTGAAATTGAAAATTATTCAGATAAAACCATATACATTTCGGAAGGTAAAAAATTTTCAAGTGACCACGAGTTTGTAATTATTAATTATGATATTTTAAAAAACTTTCACGACCCAAAAAAGATAGACAAATCAACCATATTAAATACAAAGTTTGACTTAGTTATTATGGATGAAGCTCATATGATATCAAACCCCCAAGCCCAAAGAACAAAAATTGTTAATGACATTTGCAATAAAGTTGAAAGAGTTTGGTTATTAACGGGTACCCCTATGACTTCTCGACCAATGAATTATTTTAACCTTTTGAGTTTAGTTGAGAGTCCAGTTGCCGCAAATTGGATGGCTTACGCTAGAAGATATTGTAATGGTTTTCAATTTAGTGTAGGTAAAAGAAAAGTGTGGAACGTAGCTGGAGCATCAAATTTAGATGAACTAAGAGAAAGAACCCAAACACATATTTTAAGAAGATTAAAAGAAGATGTTTTAGATTTACCTGATAAAATTATTACTCCTGTTTATTTAAGATTAAAGTCTAAAGACTATGAAGAGCTCATGGGTGAATACTATGATTGGTACGATAAAAACTCTGATGAATCGGGGTCTTTAACTATTCAATTTGGAAAATTAATGAAAGTAAGAAAAGTTATTGCTGAAGAAAAAATTAAAAATACTATTGAGTTAGCTGAAAACATTATAGAACAAGGAAAAAAAGTTATCATATTTACAAATTTTACAGACACATTACGAACCATTTACAATCATTTTGGGAAATCTGCAGTCTATTTAGATGGGTCTTGTTCAAAACCTCATAGACAAAAATCAGTAGACGAATTTCAAACAAATGACAAGATTATGGTGTTTGTTGGTAATTTAAAAGCCGCAGGTGTAGGATTAACTTTAACCTCAGCGGAAGCCGTTATAATGAATGACTTATCCTTTGTTCCTGCAGAACACGCTCAAGCAGAAGATCGTTCACATAGAATTGGACAAAAAAAATCAACCTCAGTTTATTACCCACTTTTTGAAAATACAATAGAGGGGGCAATTTATGATATTTTAAACCGAAAGAAAAAAATCATATCAACCGTTATGGGGGATGATTTATTGTTAGACAACGCATCTTCAATAGAAGAAATGTTAAATATGATTTCTAAAAGTAGATGATATTTATATATCATGGAAGTTAAAATTAAATATGAGGGTATTAACCCAACAGGTAATAAAAAAAATTTAGTTGAGAAATCAATTTATTTTAAATTTAATGAACGGATTTCTAAAATAGAAAACGTATTAGGTGAAGATTCCCCAAGTAATTATAAAATTATTTCAGAAATTAAAAAAATAAGTGTGGAAAGTTTACCATACGATTACAATTCTTTTGGTACTTTTATTGATAGTGAAACCATGAAAGTTCATTATAATAAACACTACAAAGGATATGTTGAAAAGTTAAATTTAGAACTTGAAAAAATATCAGGTAAAGATATTGATTTAGAAAACATTATTAAAAAAATATCAAGCTTTAATACTAAAGTTAAGAATAACGGGGGTGGGGCATTTAATCACGCATTATTTTGGAAAATGTTGTCACCTAAAAAACAAAAGATTTTAGATCCAATACTTTCTAAAATTAATAAACAATTTGGTTCTTTTGATAAATTTAAAGAAAAGTTTGAGGAGGAAGCAAAAACTAAATTTGGTTCTGGTTGGGTTTGGTTAATTTTAACTAAAACTAATACATTAAAAATTGTAACAACCTCAAACCAAGACAACCCATTAATGAATACGGAAAAAACACAAGGTTATCCATTATTAGGGTTGGACTTATGGGAACATGCATATTATTTAAAATACCAAAATAAAAGAGACGAGTACATTAAAAATTTTTGGAAGGTAGTTAATTGGGGATTTGTAAATGATGTGTTTATTAATCAAACAAAAAAGAAACTAAACGAAAGTATTATTAGTTAATGATATTTATATAATAAAAAATGGCAACAACAGTAATCATACAAGAACCAGAAAGATCCCAACTTTACAAAAGAATACGTAATTTATTGGGGGCCCCTTTAAGATCTGTAGAGTTAGAAGATGAGATGTTAGATTCACTTCTACAATTATCTATAGAAGATTATGAACAAACAACCCAAGATTGGTTAATTGAATCGCAATGGTCATCACTTGCGGGGTTAGATGTTGATGAACAATCAGTTGCGAGAGCCTTAGCAACAAAAGACATGAATTGGGAAACTTCATACACGTACGCATATTCTAAAATTGTTGGTTTACAAGCGGGTGGTGATTATGTTTTAAAGAAAGATTATATTGATTTAGTTCCGGGACAACAAATATATGAGATAGAGGCATGTAGAGAATTTAACGAACTACTTTGGTTTGCTAGAGCAGAATTAGACGCAGCATATTTTGACCCATTTATGGGTGGTTTTGGTGGTTTTGGTGGAGTTGGACTTGGTGGTGGTGCAGGATTTTCACAAATGGGTACGTCAGGTAATTATTTTGTTACCCCCGCATTCGATATTCTTTTAAGAATGCAAGACATCAACATAAAAAGAAGAATCTTAACAGGAGATTTAACTTACAGATTAACCGCACTGCCTGAAGGTAAAAAAGCCCTACACCTTTACAACGTACCTGGAGGTAAGTTTGATTTTGGTAACATGAAAAGAAACGAATACAGAGTTTGGTATTGGTATTATGATACCTGTGATAGAGAAGATTGTTTAGAGAATAATCCAGATGTTGTAAGACTACCGTCTGACGTACAGTTAGAAAGTTTAAAATGGCAAAAATTAAATGGACCCGCACAGACTTGGGTTAGAAGATGGTTTACCGCATATTGTAAAGAAACTTTAGCAAGAGTTAGAGGTAAATATAGTGGGAACCTTAAAACCCCCGACTCTGAATTAACTTTAGAGTACCAAAGTTTACAAACCGAAGCAAAAGATGAAAAAACAACATTAACTGAAGAATTAAAAAACAGACTTGAAAGGTTAAGACCCGAAAAATTAATGGAACAAAGGGCATTACAAGCTGAAAATTTAAATAAGTTATTAAAATTTAGGGCTTTCCAAAGTCCAATAACTGTGATATAATTATTTATGGCACTATTTAAATCGATACCATCTAAAAGAATTATAAATGGTTATGAAATTTTAACATCGGATTCCTCTGTTGTTACAAACCAAAGTTATAGAACTAACGGTGAATATGTTATTGTTATAAAGGATGTTGAATCCTGTGAACTTTTTTTAGATGAAACAAACACTGACCACGTTGTTGTTAAATGTATGACTCACGTTATTGTTAAAACAAATAATTTAATAGATGAAGAATTTAATGAAATTGAACTCAACAACGGTTCTTGTGTTGAATTCAAATTTATTGGTGATTTTTGGTATATCCTTTCTTCTGACGGTTTAAAAAATTCTTAGTCAAACACTAAGGAAATTAAATCCCCATCAACATCAAATTCGTAAAATTCGTCTTTATCCACGGTTACTACTTTAGTTACTTTACTCATCAATTCTCTGTTATGACTAACTCTATTGTCATCAACCAAATTAATAGTATCATCAATGTACATATAGTAAGGGTCGATACCAACCGTTTGCCAAAATTTAATTTCCATATCAGATAGTGTTAATACCTCATCTAAATTATCTTGGTCAGTTTCTTTCATCGGGAACCCTCTACCTAATTCTGTTTGTGATTTAGTAAAGATTGGTTGGTCTTTTGGTTCCTCAATTAAAATATCTCTTCTAATGTCAGGACTATACACCACAAGTAATGGTTCTATTCTTTTATTAAATGCCGCTAACGCTCTTGATATATTATATTCACCTAATAAGTCAGGATTATTCTCAATATCTTTTTCATCAATTAAATAACAATTTAAAATAACTTCACTTTTTGATAACATTTCAGGTGGTACCGCTCCGTGAATTTTTGTGTAGTCCTCAATTTGTTTTTTAGTCATTTTTGTGGTTTTATTCTGAACATCACCGTGAGATTTTTTTTCACCATTATTAACATAATAAATGGTATCACCTAACCCTGGAGTTTTTCCTGCATTAATTAAAAGTTCCATATGTGCCTGTCTTGACATTAAACTTCCTGACTTTGTTGTTTTTGTAACGTGAAGTTTATAATCATCAATTGATTGTTTAACACGAGATTTGTTTGCCATCTTAACCAACGGGATTTCTTTATTATAAATTTTATTTACATACTCATAATAAAAATCTAAAAACTCACCACCTTTACCATCAAGTAACATTCTTAATCCTTTATCCAAAAACTCAGCAACATATGTTTGAAGTTTTTTAGATTTAATAGAGTTACCTGTAAGTTTAACTTTACCTTTATCAGTAAGAAGTGCGTAGTTTTTACGAGCCACGTTAATTGTTGCTGGCCACACACCGTCGATATCAAGACCCATTTCGTTTCTCATAAACAAATCGTTGTACTCTGCAACGTCAGCTTCAACCCCCACATATTCTTCACCTTCTTTAACTAACCCATTTAGTCCCTTACCGATATACTTATAATTTTCTTTATCCTCAGGAGTTTCAAAGTTTACACCATCCGTATCCATTACCAAGGGAACGTAACCTCTTTGCATGAAGTACATAATCATCTGACGAAGATACTGCCTACCCGTACAAGTAATCTGTTCCCCCATATCAATATCACCCCATGGAAATACGTGAGGGGCAGACAACGAACCAAAGAATGCGTTAATAAATATTTTAATTGGTAACTGTTTTCTATCGTAAGAAATGGAAGCCTTTAAATCTATTGATTTATATTCACTGGCTAAATTTTTATATTTAATACGAGTATCTCGGAAATACTTTAACATACTCTTCATTGCTCCTGTTACATCACAAGTAGGAAATACATCATGAACCAACTGAATTGATGGGTATAGTGAAGAGTAGTCAAGTTTTAATACCTTTCTTGAATACCCAACCTGAACCAAACGAGAAAGTCCTCCTGTAAATTTACGTTTTTCTTTCTTTTTAGGTAGTGCCAAATTGTTTTTGTATGACCAAGCACACATAATCATTTTCCATAAAGTGGCGGTACCCATAGTTGAAAGTCTCTCGTATGTTGTTGGTACTAACTTTGAAAGTAAGAAGTTTGCTTGATTAAACTGTTCATCAACAATCATTGTTTCATACAAGTCATCGTCAAGATAATCCTCAATTATTTTTGAACCATTAGTTTTAAAATAAACATCGTCTCTTCTTGAACAAACCTCGTCTATTTTTTGATTAATCCCAACCTTCTTATAATTACCATTTTCTTTATTCATCCAATAATCCTCATTGTCAAAATAAATTTTACCTATCTTATCTCCCTCAACATAAACACGATTTTCTTTTTCTGCCTCAATAAATTTGGTGATGTACTTTAAAGACCAACTTTTAATGTCTGAATTGATAGCTTGAGCTCTACGAACCGCATGAGCAATATCAATGATGTTGTAACCCCACATTTGTGTTTGTATGTAAGGTTCCATTTCATTTGCCAACTTTAGAACCCCTTCTTTTTGTTTTAATGAATAATCGGGATTTAAAGTTTTTGCAATTTTTTTAATGTTTAACTTTAAAATTTCTGCACGTTTTAAAATAAATGGGAAGTCAAAGAAAGCTGAGTTGTATCCACCAACAAGAGACGGCTTAAGTTGGTCTATTGTTTGAAAAAACTCAATAATCATTTGTCTTTCTTCGTCTTCATTTTGTGCTGATAAAGATTTCATAAATCCACGATTGTCTTTCATCCCTATCAAGAACATTTTACTTGTTTTGGGGTCTAAACCTGTGGTCTCAATATCGAATACAAACCTGTGGATTTCATCGTATTCGTCAAATCCTTTGAATAACCTTTTACTTTTTTGGATAAGGTACTGCTCAACTGGAGACATAATAGTAATTACATCTGAGTTATCCCTACCCCAAGGATCTAACCCCCCACCCTTAAAAAAGTTTACAAGGTTTGAGTAAGACTTTGTTGTTTTAACTAAAAACGTTAATCCGTTTTTTAATCTTTCGTCTCCGTGGTCTTCTAATTTTTCTATAATAATGCCGTTTTCAGACATCGCTTTCTTTTGAAACTCCTTATTACCTTTATAAAAGTTTTTATTTTTAAGGTCACCAACCCAAGCAAATGGGATAAAAGTGTCCATCCTCAAAAGTTTACCTTTGATTGGATCTTGTATTACCTTGAAAATTTTATTTGATTTGTAATCGTATTCTAATGCGACAATATATTTTTCGTCGTCTTCGCCATGTAAAAAGCGTTCAATGTCTTCTTGTGGAACCATATTTGTATAATTTAAGTTTGGGTTATTATGCTCACAAAATATTTGTGATTTCCCTTACCTAATAAATACGATATATGGGGGTGATTGTCAAATGATATTAATATATAAAATTTCTCGTATTGGTGATAACAGTTCCCCATTTTCCAATATAATACAAAACTCACCTATGTACCTTCCTTTTTTTACGGTATCTTTACCCCCCCATTTATAATATATATAATACTCTATGTTTGAGTCAGGGTTTATTTTTATTTTTTGTGTTATATACGCACTTTTCATAAAAACTTTTTGAATCCCCGTTTCTTCATTTTTCATTGAAAATCTTAAAGTAGCATTTTCTACAATACTATAAAAATCTTTTGACGCATCAGTTCTACCATCTTTTACTACTTCCATTTTTAAAATTGGTAGTGTTGCATTTTGTTGAATAAAAAATTCCATATATTAAATATTAACAATCATATTGACAAGTTATTATACCATTAGTCACTTCAAATATTGAGTACTTACCTAAGTACACCACAGCAAAATACCCATTAAGCCCACTATTGTAATTACAACCAGTTTGACTAGTAAATACTTTATCATTTATTCTTGGTTGGTCGTCATCCATATAAACCGTGTAACTACCTGTTGAATTACAACTTGCATTATTTAAACATGTTTTTGCCTGACAAGCCTTATTTATATCATTACTTATAGTCCCTAAAGTATTAATACTAAAAATAAAATAATGAGTGTACGGGTGTATATCTGAAGACTCACATGGTTCATCGTCTTCTAAACAATTTGGACACCAATAATTAAATAAATTAAAATCATTTTTTAAAATTCTAAAATTATGTTGTATTTGGTCAGCTCCAAGAGGTTCGGTATACATTCTAAATTGAGAAAGTCCACCCATAAATGACCCGCCAAAATTTTGTTCTAACAATATATTTGTTGTTAGTCCTGAAAGACTTGTTCCCGATAAAATTTCATTTGGAAATAATTCAGTATCTTGTCTATATGGTCCGTTGATTGGTATATAATTATTTTTATATGTCAGTGTACTTGCGGTTGATGCTGTTGTAAAATAAGGTGTAGTATCATTTTTTGTATATATAGTACCTGACTGACCTGTTATTCCTGTTAAAGTAACAACCGTTCCACTACAAGCCGTGTATACTAAATTAGTATCAATATTACTCACAGACCAATCCCAAACAGAGCATTCATCAAAAATTAAATTATCATGTAAACCTTGTGTACCACCACCCCATGACATATTAAATGGAACACCTATCTGTTTTTCTTTTTCTGTATTTAATTCTCTTGGTATTATTTCTTCAAAATTTTCAATAACCATAAAATAATAACCATTTATGTAAATTTTAAGTCTACCCAACCTATACCAAGTATTATCAAACCATTTTCTATCAAAAGATATTCTATAAATTTTTTCTTCTTTTAATGAATTTATATGTGTTTCAGGTGGCATAATTAAGTTATATGACGCACCATTAAGTATAGATTGATATGTGACATCCCTAATTGTGTTTAATCCTCCTAAGTTTAATAAGTCACAATCTTCTATTGTTGTGTATCTTTCAAAAACCGCACTTACCATAACCCATCTATCTGTTGTTATTGCACTACAAACGTAATCACATATATCATATATTGGTGGACTACAAACTTCAGTAATTGTATACCCTGTTTGGAAAGTAACTCCGGTTGTTCCGCAACTACCCGTAGTAATACAATCACCTGTAATTTTTATAACCTTTACACATAGTCTTGGATTTGCTTGACAACCACTAAACCTTATAGACAATGCATTTGATAGTACATCCATTTTTGGGTCTGTTGGTGGTAGTGGTTCTATTACTGTACTATTACACCCACATGGACATCCTAAGTTATGAACAACTGTTGTTTCAATTTGTGGGTAAATTTTTACACAATTGGCGTTAGTTACCCCTGTATCGGAACAAGCACAACTACTTATTTCAGTTAAACCTGTTGTTGATCTTGTATATGAACTATAAGATTCAGGAGTACCATCTGCATAGTGGTAAAATTTATTTTCAGCCCTTGTACCAAAATAGAAAAAAATGCCAGAATTATTAGGGTAAATATCATTTAAATACTCTTCTTTTGATGTGTCGATACAATAAGAATCCCTTATTCTAGGTTTAATGACCGTTTCCATAGTCCAACCCTTATTTAGTCTTTCAGGGAAAATTTCATAATCGTAACCAAACAACTTATAAAATCCTTGATAAAATCCACCATATAAGTCTTGATAATAACCAATCGTTGCCGCACTTTTTGCAACAATATTATAAATAACATTTTTTGGTCTACCACTAAAAACTTCATTTGGGGGTAAAGTATACCCTGTAACCATATGAAATTTCATTCTTCTATCATAATATTTTGGATCATATTTGTAATCATCTCTAACCCCCATACTATAATAAAGTGTTTGACCCGTCAATCCTGTATATAAACCATTATCGGTAGCAACTAAACCAACATCACAAGCACCTGTAAACGCCGAATAACAACTTAAATCAAAACTATATAAATTATAATAATTTTTAGATACTAAAGTATTATTTGAAATATATTCATCAAAAGTGATTATTAATTTTTGATTAGTAATTGAATTATTTAAATCAATAAATATTGGTAATCTATTACCGTCATTTTCCGCAATTAATTCTGTTGAAAATACAACTTCTTCATCATAGTCCCTTTCATTCGATGCTAATGTTAAATCAAAATATTGGCTATAATTTAACTTAGTTGAATATTTTGGATAATAATACGTATTTAAATTCTGACTCGGCATTGTTTTTTATGATAAATAGTTTGTTTGAAGTATTTATAGGTAAACGCTCATATGAAATCATATAAATATACAACTAAAGAACGAGCAGAAAGAGTTGCAAAGACACTAGGATGCGTAGGTTCACACTACCACAACGAAGATGGTGATAGAAAATATATGCCATGTAAGTCACACGAAATATTTAAAGAAAAAACAAAAAAAGAAAAAGAAGAGGAGGTTACTGAGTTAGTTGATTTTGATGGTACATGGAAAACATCTAGAACCCCAATATTAGATCCTGCAAGTACGGGAGTTGGGACAAAAACTACCGATCAAATTGTTGCAGCAACTAAAACACCAAGGGATGTGTTTATGAGAGGGGGGGTAATGATGAGAGGAGAGAGTGTTTTTACGGAAGAAGATATGGAACATGCCTTTGGATTTCAGGGGTCTAAATTTATGAATTATAAAGACACCGTAAAATATTATAAAGATGAGTTGAAGTTAGATAAAGACTCGGCAGAAGAAAGAGCGTTACAACAAGGTAAAAAACCAAACCTACAAAAAAGAGTTCCTAAAAACATAAAGAAAAAGAAAAATTTTATTGATAGGTTAATTTTAAAAGAAAAGGATATTGATGAAAATGAAGACATAATAGAAGATGTTTTGGTAGATAAAGACGATTTAAAGGGAGATTTAAAATCAGATTTAAACCCAATAATTTTAAAAAACATTTCATCTTTAAGAAGAATGGCAAAAAAACACAACATATCAATTCAAACATTAATTAAGTTAATTAAAGATGAACAGTAAGCTTTATAATAATGTGGTTATGATGCCAAATAGTTTGTTAAAATATCTTAACGATTGTTTTAATTCTACAAACGGTGACACTAATACCGAAGGATGGAAAAGAAACCAAGAACTAAGACAACAAAAACAAATTACATACCAACAAATTAAAAGAATTAAAAATTGGTTTGATGGTTATAGTGGTAATAAAGAAGACGCCCCTTTTATTTTAAATGGTGGTGACAGAATGAAAATATGGTGTGATGAAGCATTAAAGACTATGAGAGACACCACAAATAGTTCTAAAAAAATAAAGTCGGACACCGGAATGCAAAACCAATATTTATCAGCACACTATAAATTAGGTATTGGAACACAAAACGCGACAACTGCACAACAACTTTCTGTTGAGGGTGTAAATGAAGAGATATTAAAAATAAATAAACTAATTAAAAAAATAATATAAAATGGGAGTACAGACAGGAAATCCAGATTTATCTCAACCTGACAATACTATGTCTAGAATTGCTGAAGAACAAAGAAAAAAACTATTACCTCAAAACGCATTTTCGGTTAATGGTGATTTATATTCAAGTGTTCATCCTGATGCAAATTCTAATGGTGATGAAATTGGTAGAGGAACAGGAAAAGAATTGGACGTTTATGATCCAAATATTGGTACAAGAGCGGATTTAATCGCAAGAAAGGAAGAATTAATGGTAAATAAATACTCATCAAACAATCCATACTACACACCAACAACATGAAACTTTTAAATAATTTAAAAACTATTATTAATGAAATTGCTGCGGTTAATGATGTGCAAGACGCAATAAAAAATAAAAAAGTAATAATAATAAATTATGACGGAAAAGAATACGGTAAAGGATATCGTGAAATTGAACCAGTGTGTTTGGGTATTAGTAAAAGAGGAAATCAAGTATTAAGGGCTTGGGAAATAGAAGGTTCATCTCACACAAAAACCGTTAAGGGTAATCCAATACCAGGTTGGAGAATGTTTAAATTGGTTGATATATTGACTTTTAACCCGACAGGTGATAACTTTTATGAAATGAGACCAAATTATAACCCAAATGGTGATAGATCCATGACTAGTGTTATAGTAAATGCGGTTTTTGATAACGAACAAAATATAACATAATATGAACAGAGAACAAGATTTAATGCAACGACTTGCAGTTTCACAAAAAATAATGCAAAAACACGGAGAAATGAGTAGAAATACCATTAGAGAAATAAATAATGGAATAACCGTAGACGAATACCAACCCGTAAACGCAAAATACAATTTACCTGAAGAATTTATGCCAGAACAAAAACAAATAACAAATAATTTTGACCCATCAAAACCTATTGAGGAAGAAAGAATTTTAAAATCAAAATTGCCTGACGAGATTAAAAGGTTAATGATAGAACAACCAATTGTACAACAAAATAATATGGGAGGGCAAACACCAATATCTGAAGAAGTTATACAAGGAGCACAAAGGTTGATGAACATTAACCCAAAAAAAACAATCACAGAAAATAATAATCAACCAATAAGTAACAATAAAGAAACAAAACAATCCGTTAGTTCTAATATTAATATGAACGAAATTAAATCAATGTTGCGTGATGTTGTTAGAGACACAGTAAGAGATGTTGTTAGAGAAGAACTAAAAGTGGCAGGAATGTTAGTAGAATCAACTACAAACTCTAACGAGGTAATACAATTTAAAGTAGGGAAACACTTATTTGTTGGGAATGTGACTAAAATTAAAAAGTTACAATAACCAAAAATATTAAATATAATTATCCACCTCAAAAGGGTGGATTTTTTATTTTATTTAGTTTATTTTTATCATAAATAATGTTTTATGAGTAAAATAAGAGTATTAGTATTACCTTCAGATAAGACAGGGGTAGGTAAATTTAGAAGTATCGATCCGCACGTCTGTCTACAAAATAACCATTCCGATGATTTTCATGTCGATATCGACTATGAACCTAAAGTAAATGATATAAACTATTGGAAAAAGTATGATATTGTACATTTTCACAGAACAATAGGACATGAATATGATAATTCAGTTAACCTTATACAAAGACTTAATTCTATTGGGTTAATAACTATAATGGATCTTGACGATTATTGGTTACCAACAAAAGAACATCCCGTTCACCAATTAGTTATACAAAGTAATTTACATAAAAAAATTATAGAAAATTTAAAAGTTGCAAGTCATATAACTACAACTACAACCGTATTTGCAAATGAAATGATGAAATTTAATAAAAATGTTTACGTTTTACCAAACGCAATTAACCCAAAAGAACCACAATTCCAAGCAGAAACTTTACCATCAGATAAGTTACGTTTTGGTTGGTTGGGTGGTTCATCTCACTTACACGATTTAAAATTAATGGAAGGGACTATCTCTAAATTAAAACCATTAAAAGATAAATTCACTATGAGTCTTTGTGGTTTTGATATTAGAGGTACGGTTACTGAAATTAATCAACAAACGGGAGAACAAAAACAAAGAGACATACTACCTGAAGAAACTGTTTGGGCAAGATATGAAGAAATATTTACCAATAAATACGACATGGTAGACCCAAAACATAAAGAATTTCTTATGAAATTTAGAGAAGAAGAATATGTTTCAGACACTTTACCATTTTATAATCGTGTTTGGACAAAACCTGTTACAAGTTACGCATCTAACTATAGATTATTTGATGTTTCTTTATCACCAATTAAAAACCATATCTTTAATAGAGTTAAGTCGCAACTTAAAGTAATTGAGGCGGGATTTTATAAAAAAGCAATTATAGCGTCTAATGTTGGTCCGTATACTATTGATTTAAAACACGGACTTAAAAATGGTGAATTTACTGACGGTAACGCACTATTAGTAGATGAATCAAGAAACCATAGTGATTGGGCTAAATACATGAAAAAATTAATTGATAACCCTAATTGGGCTTACGATTTAGGTCAAAGATTGTATGAGACGGTAAAAGACACGTACGACCTAAATAAAGTAACAAAAGACAGAGCTGAACTATATAAATCTTTAATAAAATGATAAATATACCTATTACAAAAATTTTATTCTTAGACATTGAAACTGTTGGTGGGTGTCCTGATTTAGAGTCTTGCGAAAGATTTAGTCCTGAAATTGCAGAACAATTTGAAAAATATTTTGATTGGTTTCAAAAAAGATTTCCTGAAGATATTAATTTAACTAAAGATGATGTTTTTAAAAAACGTTCGGCTTTAGTTCCTGAATTTGCAAAAATTGTTTGTGTTTCTATGGCCTTTGTTATGGATAACGGAGAAGTTAAAAAACAAACATTCTTAGGTGACGATGAAAAAGAATTATTATTACAAGTAAGAAATCTTCTTGATAGGTGCCATAAATTAGATTTTTATCTATGTGGTCACAATTTAAAGAATTTTGATATCCCTATGTTGGCAAAAAGAATGATAATAAACGGAATTTTACCGTCTAAGTTATTGCCATCTTACGATACAAAACCTTGGGAGGTGAAAGCTATTGACACAAAAGAGATTTGGCAATATGGGGCATACACTTCTATTGGGTCATTAGACTTAGTGTGTTCGACTATGGGTATTGATACACCTAAAGACGGAGAAGTAACAGGAGATAAAGTACATCACGCTTATTGGGTAGAACAAAAACTACAACAAATTTCAGAATATTGTGAAAAAGATGTTGATGTATTAATACAATTCATAAAAAAATTAAAAGAATTAAAATAATGTTTGAAAAATTAAAAGATATCAAAAACCAAATGAAAATGGTTAATGATTTAAAAAACATGGTTGGGGATGTTGATATGAAAAACCCATCCAAAATGTTTGAAAAATTAGGAATTAATAGTGATGAATTGGAATCTCACTTTTTAGAATCTATGGAAAGGAAAGTTTCATTAAATTTTACTAATAGTGGTGAAAATTCTGACCCTGAATATGCATATAAATCAGACTCAGGATTTGACTTACGTTCTACAGAAGAATTGTGGGTACAGGGTAATGACAGAAAATTAATACCTACGGGGTTAAGGTTTGATATTCCTGACGGATATGAAATACAAGTTAGATCTAAAAGTGGGTTAGCGTTAAATCAAGGATTAATGGTTTTAAATTCACCTGGTACCGTCGATAGTGGATATCAAGGAGAGGTTAAAGTAATTATTTTTAACACAACAAAAGAAAGAATTAAAATAGAAAAAGGACAAAAAATTGCACAAGCAGTACTATGTCCTGTAGTTAATGGTAAATGGGTTAATTTAGTTAAAGTTACAGACATCAACAATAAAGACCGTAACAATAATGGTTTCGGTAGTACAGGATTATGATTACAATAGGATTTTCAACAAGAAAAATTGACGATAAATTTGTAGAATTATTAAAAAAGTCTTCAGGGGTTTCTAACCCTGAAATAGTTCCTGTGGAAAATAATGGAGAATTTTCATTAACTGAAGTTTATAACAAAATTTTAAACGAATCCAAAAATGATATTGTAGTATTATGTCACGACGACATTTATTTTGATTCAAAAAATTGGGGGCAAAAAATAATTAACCACCTTAAAAGAAATAAAGATTATGGTATCTTAGGGTTAGCAGGAACTACTTACATGCCAAAATCAGCCAAGTGGTGGGAAGATTTTTCTAAAATGAAAGGAATTGTTAATCACGAACATGAAGGTAAAAAATGGGAATCAAAATATTCACAAAACAAAGGAAACGAACTAGATGATGT